>MDTD01071419.1_pt1 | contig 10352 bp, 10 predicted proteins | sample 811221 | NCBI WGS metagenome assembly MDTD01 (sample SAMN05326646, study PRJNA326480) | marine metagenome | isolation source: seawater | place: Pacific Ocean: South West | collected 2011
CTGAGCGGTTGAAAGTACCGGTCTTGAAAACCGGCGAAGGTGAAAGCCTTCCGTGGGTTCGAATCCCACCCCATCCGCCATATCTATAAATTCCTTACCTTTTTTAAATTTAAAATTTTTATAAATTATATAATAATTACAGGTATTTATAACTTATACTTAATTAAATTCTCTATTGCTACCAGATACAACCTACGGAAAATTGTGGTACAGATATTGAGAATTAAAAATTAATTAACTTATTTAAGTTTAAAAAAAATGACTCAATATGATTTTATATTAGATTATTATCTTAAAATCATTATATTCCAAGCAGGATACTAATGTGTTATAACCTTTTCTTGCATACTCAAATGGATTTGCTTTAAGAGGATCTTGTTCTGCTTCAACAACAATCCAACCACTATACTTTATATCTTTAAGTCTTTTAATAAATTTTCGGTAGTTAATGCAACCGTCTCCTGGAACTGTAAATATACCATTCAACACACAATCTAAAAAACTATCCTTAGTTTTATCCACTTTTTTTAAAATATTCTCTCTAATATCTTTTGCATGAACATGATTTATTCTATTTCCAAAGGCAGAAATAATTTTCTCATAATCACCGTTGGCGAATAGAAGATGCCCTGTGTCTAAAAGAAGACCAACAGATTCTCTAGTATTATCCATTAACTGCTCAATCTCATTTTGCGTCTCAACGACTGTACCCATATGATGATGGAAACTCAAAGGCACACCTTTATCCAAGCAGTAATCGGCTAAATTACTTAAGTCTTGTCCATATTGCTTAATATCAAATTCTGATAATCTTGGTCTCGAATTTAAAGGTTTGTCTTTATTATTTTGAACTGTATTGTAAGTTTCTCCATAAACTAAAACACTTGCACCAACTTTCACAAATAGTTTCAACATTTTATCTAACTTTATTTTTTCGTCATTTAACTTATTTTTAAGCAATGTTCCAGAATACCAACCGGAAATAAGTTTTAATTCGTGCGCTTCTAAAACTTTTTTAAGGCTATTAGGATTGTTTGGAAATTTTCCGCCTAACTCAGTTCCTGAAAACCCAGCTAAGCGTGTTTCTTTTAAGCATGTTTCTAAGCTAGTATCACCTCCTAGTTCAGGTAAATCATCATTAGTCCATGAAATTGGTGACATACCCAATTTTACCTCCATCTAAGACACGCCTTTTCTTTTGAAAATTTATCGATTAACTTTCCGATCATCATTTAAATCCTTTGTTTTGATTTATTCTAGCAACTAAATAGTCCTTTCTAAGATTTGACTTATTACTATCCGTAAAAGTTTCTGGAATGGCAACATCCCACCAAGCACCTCCTTCTACAGTACTAATATTTGGATCTGTATCAATAACTATAACCTTAACCCCCTTTTTTCTAATTGTGTTTTTTACCTCAACTTCGAGTTCAGCTATTTCAGACACATAGACAGCTTTAGCTCCCATAGATTTGGCGTGAGAAACGAAATCAATCTCTATCTGCTTATCAAATTTAGAGTCAGAAAACAGATTATTAAACTCTGCTCCCCCTGTTGCCTTTTGCAAACGATTGATACAACCATACCCTTTATTGTTTGTAAGAATAAGGGTCATTGAAATTCCCATCATAGCAGCTGTAGCTAGTTCAGAATTCATCATTAGGTAAGATCCGTCACCTGAAAAAACGACATTAGGTCTATTAGGTGTAGCGAGATTTACTCCAATACCAGCTGAGATTTCATATCCCATGCAAGAATAGCCATACTCCATATGATATGTATTTTGATCTAAAACTTTCCACAGTTTGTGCAGTTCTCCTGGCATTGAGCCTGCTGCCCCAATAACGATTGTGTTTTCAGGAACACTTCGGTTTACAGCACCAATTACTTGACTGTCGGAAGGCAAACTATTCATCAAACTGGGAGCTGTTATTTTCTCTAAGTCTTTTAACCATTTTTCTTTAGCTGCGGTATACTTTGAGATATAGCCTGAACTGACCTTATAATTTGTGCTTAGCGCCTTTAGTAATTGCAATGAAACTTTAGCATCGCCTAATATAGGTTTTGATTGGTGTTTTGTTAGATCATGTGCTTGTACATTAATAGAGTATACCGGGGCTTTTATTAATCCGTTAGAGCCAGTTGTAAAATCTTGCAATCGACTACCAACTGAAATAATAAAATCAGCGTCCGAAATAATTGCATTGGCTGAACTAGAACCTGTCACACCTATAGATCCAAGATTCTGTTCATCTTTTTCCACCAGTACCGATTTTCCTGCTTGAGTTACCACTAATGGCACTTTAGTAATATCTAAAAATTCCTTTAATTCATCTTGAGCATTACTATATTTCACGCCTCCACCAGCAATTAAAACAGGTTTTTTTGACTTTTCTAGAGTACTAGCCAACCTTTCGATTTCTCTTCGGTCAGGTTGAATTCTCCTTACATTCCAATAAGAGGGTTCAAAAAAAGACACGGGGTAATTATAAGCTTCAGCTTGAACATCTTGACAAAATGCTAGCGTTACGGGTCCGGTCATGGCAGGATCAGTAAGGATTGACATAGCTTTTGGCAAGGCGTTAAGTAACTGTTCAGGTCTAGTTATACGATCAAAATATCTACTGACTGGTCTGAAGCAATCATTTGCTGATACAGTCCCATCTTCAAAATCTTCAATCTGTTGCAGTACTGGGTCAGGCCGTCTGTCAGCAAACACATCACCTGGTAGTAAAAGAATTGGTAGTCTATTAACGTGAGCCAATGCAGCTGCCGTCACTAAATTCGTTGCACCAGGACCGATAGAGGATGTGACTGCCATAAACCTTCTTCTTTGCATTTCTTTTGTGTATGCCAATGCAGCATGTGCCATACCTTGTTCGTTATGTCCTCTATATGTTGGAAGAACTGTTTTATACTTTTCTAAAGCCTCACCTATGCCGGCAACATTACCGTGTCCAAATATACCCCACACTCCCTTAAAAGCCATTTCATACGATCCATCAAATTGTTCAATCTTTTGTGCAATGATCCACTTCACTAGGGCTTGCGCAGATGTTAATCTAACTGTTTTCATCATTTATTGTTCCTCTTGTATAACTTTATTAACTGTGGAATTATAAAAATGTCATTCTTTGTTATTAATTATTAATTTAAATCCCAAACCGTTTTCTAAAAAACCGTTCAAAACTTAATTTTTTCCATTGGATCAATTGTATCTTTCTGAGAACTCTGTTTCAAGTTTATCTAAATCTTCACCACCCGCCATTAGAGGTCTGAGATTATTTATATCAATTTCATCTCTCGATCCCTCAGCTAAAACTTTTCCTCTATTAAGAAAAGCAAACCGATCTCCCAAAAGTTTAGCATGCATATCGTTATGAGTTATGAATATGATCGCTATGTCTCCTAAATCTTTAACTTTTTTTATAGTTCTTAAAACTTCTAATTGCTGCTTTTGTCCGAGGGCTGAAGTGGGCTCATCAAGAATGAGTACATTGGCACCAAAATAAATAGCTCTAGCTATCGCAAGTGTCTGTCTTTGTCCACCAGACATTGTGCCTATAGGTTGTGTTGGGTCCGCAACATCAATACCCAGTTTAGCCATTTCCTTTCGTGTAATATCATTCATTAGAGACATATCTAAAAAAATACCTTTTGTAATTTCTCTGCCTAGAAAAAAATTTCTAGTTACACTCATTAAAGATTGCAAGGCCAAGTCTTGATAGACGGTACCAATTCCAGCAGTAACAGCTTGTCTAGGTGACTTAAAATTTACCACCTTGCCATTCAATAGTATTTCACCCTCACTAGGTATATGGACTCCGGATAATAGTTTTATAAGTGTTGACTTTCCAGCACCATTGTCTCCTAAAAGAGCCGTTATTTCACCCTTGAAAACTTTAAAAGAAATGTCCTTTAGAGCTATTATGTTTCCAAAAAATTTTGATACACCTTTAAACTCAATTGATGGGGTCATATATCCATTATCCTTTCACTATCCTATCTCTTAAAAATTGGTTTAAGAGAGCAGATCCCAATATAAGCATCCCTAACATTACTCTAAAAAGATTATTATCGATGAAAGGTACAAAATTTATTCCTCTGCTTGCAATTGCAAAAATTAATGCCCCAAGAACAGCTCCAACTACAGAACCGTATCCCCCAGTTAAAGCACAACCGCCAATAACAGCTGCTGCAATTGCATGTAACTCCCTAAAATCTCCAGCTTTTGGATCTGATGCACCAGAGGTCATAACTGTTAAAATACCTAACAAGCAAGCCAGAGAAGTTGATATCATAAAAAGACTAATTTTTACCCTTGCCACTGGAACTCCTACAGCTCTTGCGGCCACAGGATCTCCTCCAGATGCATATATCCAATTTCCATATGGCGTTCGGGTGGTGATGAAAGCAACTAAAAAAACAAGAATAATAAAATAATAAACTTCAGCATCAAAAGGCACTCCAAAAGCCCTATCGAATGCAAAAATGTTATCAATCAGTGTAGGGTCCTCTCCACCTCCTGGGGGAGGTTTAAGATTTGCCTTAACAGATAATCTAGATTGATTGAAAAAAGTCTGACTAAGAAATACTGCAAACCCTCTACTAGCGAACCAAAAAGCTAGAGTTACAATGAAACTAGGAAGTCCAGTTCTGACAACAATTATTCCAATAATAAATCCTAAAAAGGCGAGTTCCAAAAAGGTTAATATAATCGCCAACTCTACTGGCACTCCAAATAAAAGAAAAATAGCAAAACTATGTCCAGCCAAAGCGATATTAGCTCCCATACTAAGATCAAATTCTCCTGCTATCATTAGAAGAGAGGCTCCAATAGCTAAAATGCCAACAAATGCTGCAAGTTCTACCCATGCCTGGATACCTATTGGATTTAACCACATAGCTCCAAATGTACCGCTTATCGAGGTAAGTGTCATAAAAGTGATAACGATTATTATTAGTCCAAAAACAGATCCCAGCTCAGGTCTAGATATAGATCTTCTGATTAATCCAATTTCTCGTATGCGTTCATCAGTTTCCATTTGTCCACCTAAGATGAATCTGGCAAATCAAAAGGATTTGCCAGATTCTATACTAAAGGAAAAAGATTATTGCTTATCTTTCTTTCCCAGCTAGTTTCTTTACTAATTCAACATTGCCCTTAGTAACAAAACCTGGGCCTGAGTTAATTGAATTACCTGGAAGAGTACCATTTCTGTGATTTAGGTGAAGTACCACAACTGGCACATAACCTTGAAGAAATTGTTGCTGGTCTATAGCGTAGTTAACTGTTCCGTCAATTATGCCATCAACAATTGCTGGTCCAAGGTCAAAACAACCTAACACAACTTTTCCAGCTTTACCCATTTCTTTTAGAGCGGCTATAGTTGGGTCACAACCTGTTGGACCAACTGCCATTATGGCACCTGTGTTTGGATTAGATGTCATATGTGCAATGACAGTATTTTTAATATCATCAAAATCAGTTGAAACCTCAACCATATTGAGCTTCTCACCCATGCCATCAGCAAATCCCTGACACCTGTCCTTCAGCGCAGTATTCATTGGCTCATGGTTAAAGCAAACCGAGTTCTTTCCACCTAAACCTTTGCTTTTTTCACCACCACCTAGACCAGCTTCATATTCGGGTTGCCCAACATGCATTACAGCACCTAAACTTTTTGAAACGCCAGCACCAGAATTCATAGATATGACTGGAATCCCAGCTGCAACAGCTGCTTTAATTGGTCCACCCAAAATGTCAGGTGCTGGTATTGATACAACTATACCATCTGGCTTTTGTGCAATAGCAGCTTCAATTAAAGATGCCATTTCGTTTAAATCTCCGGTTGGTGGATTTCTATATTGAACATCTGCGCCAGTGTCTTTTTTAGCAGCTTCAACGCCATTTCTTACAACACCCCAAAAAGCATCTGTGTCAGAGCCATGAGTTACAACGATAATATTAGCTTTATGATCTCCAGCAAAAGAAAAACTGGTAGATAACAAAAAAGCTATTAACGTAGTTAGTATTTTTTTCATAAATTTTTCTCCACATTAAAATTATTTAGTAATATTAACATAGTAGAATCAGTCTCTTTCAAAGTAAAATAATTTATTGCGTAAAGAAGATATTAAAAGTTATCTTGATAATATACATATAAAAATTAGATAAAATTAGAATGGCAACTTGCTACTTCCTCAGTTTTTTATAAAATTTGTAATAGTAGTACTCATTTTGTTTAGGAGATATTTATGAAAGGTATTGGGGTAGGAGTTATTGGTACAGGGTTTATGGGTAAAGCTCACTCAGTTGCCTATAGTGGTTCCGCTTCAGTTTTTGGTACAGGGTTAAGACCAAAACTGGAGATAGTTTGTGATTTAAGTCCCAAGAGAGCTAGTCAAAGAGCAACAGACCTTGGATTTTCAAGGTATACTAGCAACTGGCTAGAGGTAGTAAACGACCCAAAAGTAGATCTAGTTTCTGTTTGTACACCAAATGATACCCACGCTGAAATTGCAATTTCAGCTTTAAAGTTAGGAAAAAGTGTTTGGTGTGAGAAACCTATGTCAAGTAGCCTGCTAGATAGTAAGAAAATGCTTTCGGCGTCAAAAAAAAGTAGAGGCAAAACCATAATTGGTTACAATTACACAAAAAATCCATCAGTATTACATGCAAGAGAGTTAATAGAAAGTGGTACAATCGGTGACATCGCGGGTTTTTTTTGTCGTTACGATGTCGATAATGAGGCGGATAAAAAAAGACCGTGGTCTTGGCGTATGTCACGAGATGCCTCTGGTACAGGGGCAAATGGGGATATATTAAGTCATGTTATCAGCGTAGCGCACTTTTTAGTTGGATCAACTATCTCAAAAGTTGTAGGAGATATAAACATTGTTCATCCCAAAAGGAAAGATCCAGCTAATAAAAAAGAAACTAAAATTGTAGATAACGACGATATGATCGCAGCTCTTATTCATTTTAAAAATGGAGTCCATGGGCATATAGGCGCCAGTAGAGTTACTTGGGGTAAAAAATGTGGGCTTACATGGGAAGTACACGGAACACTTGGTACAATAACCTTCGATCAGGAAAGACTAAACGAGATCAAATTATTTACACGACAAAAAAAGAAAAGTACAGACGGGTTCAGAACTATTTTAACAGGTCCTGATCATCCTTTTTACAAATCATTTCTACCTAATGGAGGTCACAGTTTAGGATTTATGGATGTAAAAATGTGTGAATTACAGATGCTTTTGTTCGCAATAGAGCACGATACAGAGACTTGGCCCAATTTTGAATCTGGATATGATATAGAAAAAGTAATGAACGCTGTAGATAGATCAGCGCTAAGTGGAAAGTGGATAAAAATCTAGTTACAATTATTAACTTAAATAAATAGTCCTACCTGTTCTGGCAGATTTAAGGGCATTTTCGGCTAAGTACAGTGCATAATGACCATCTTGAACATCAGGTTTAGGCATTGACTTTTTTTTTATGCATTCAATAAAATAGTCTATTTGATTCTTGTACGCATCTGCATATCGCGTCATAAAAAAAGTATGTAACCTTTCCTTGGTTGCTCCTGACTCGTTTGCAAGTTCAATCTCTGTAAGAGGTGGGTTGTTAACTTTCAAGATTCCTTTTGATCCATGAACCTCAACTCTTTGATCATAACCATAAGTCGTCCGTCGCGAGTTAATTATTGAAATTTGCTTTCCTGAAACAGTTTTCATTAAAATATTGGCAGTGTCGTAATCACCTGCTTGTTCTATTTTTTTACTTACTAAATTTGACCCTAAAGCGCTGATAGAATGTATTTTCTCACCTACTAAGAATACAGCCATATCGAAATCGTGAATTGCCATATCTTTAAAAATGCCACCGGATTGTGTTATATATTCAATAGTTGGGGGTGATGGATCTCTTGATGTTATGATAATTTGCTCAATAATTCCAATTTCTTTTTGGATTAAATGTAATTTTAATTTAGCGAAATGTGGATCAAATCTCCTATTAAAACCCACCATTACTTGAGATTTGGTATCTCTTACCAATTGAACAATATTTTCAACTTTTTTTAGATTTAAATCTAGCGGTTTTTCACAAAACACAGCTTTTTTGGTATGAAGAAATTTTTTAATTAGATCAACATGTGTTTCGGTAGGAGTGCAGATAAGAAGTCCTTTAATTTGATCATCACTAGCAATATCATCAATAGACATTACTTGACATAAATATTTTTTTTTAAGGTTGTTAATTTCGTTATTCTTTGGGTCATTAATAGAAACAAGCTCAGAATTTGGATTGGTAATTATTGTATCGGCATGTAACCTTCCGATTCTACCAAGTCCCAAAATTGCAAATTTTATTCTTTTCATATAATCAAAATACTTTTCACGAAAATTGTCTAATATCAAGTAATTTTAACTCTTCCAATACCAAAGTTGGTTCCTTCTTGGCCTTTAATGACTCAATTATTATCATAGCTTGGCTTTTAGGTGCCTTTCCTTCTACCGGTGGATTTAGGTCTAAATTGGTTGGAAATGAATAACCTTCCGAACTTGCACCAACAACATTTTCAATTAAACGGAAAGGCATTTTGTTTTTCAACACTAATTCTAACAGGTGAGGATAAAGTTTCTCAGTCATTTTTTTCCTATTAACTGTTTCCATAGCTCTGCCAAATGCTGAAGATATTTGCAGTAGGTTGACCATTCTCTTTACAGATCTGGTTCTATTATTTCCTGCTCCATGCATCACAGCAGGATTAAAAAAAATAGCATCCCCCTTATTCATTTCAATCTGAATAGAATTTTCATTAAAGTATTTTTGAAATTTCTCTTTGGTGAAATCAATATAGCCATTTTTATATTGTTGGGAGTATGGTAGAAAGAGAGTTGGACCACTATCAATAGTTATGTCGCAGTGCGCAATTGCGCCCTGAAGTGTTAGGAATTGAGAAATTGTATGTACATTTGGAGGAAAATTAGCAGATTGTTCTGTTGACATAAACCCTAAGTGGTAGTCTCTGTGAGGTTTTTGAGCTTCACCACCGGGGTTCACACTATTTACTTGTGCGGTAATTTGATAATTGGGGCCAAGCCAAGATTGTGCAGCTAAAGCTATGATCTCTGAACAGTAGTAATCTATAAAGTTTTGTGGGTCTTCCATACAGTGCTTTTGAAGAGAATTCCATATTCTATCATTAGCTCCTGGTTTAGCAAAATGATCACCTGAATTTCCATTTATTTTTTCAGATTTTATTATCGCTTCAAATTTTTTTGTTGCAGTTTCAATCACGGAAGAACTTTTAATAGCATTTGTAATAGCTATTATTCCTGCACCACTTTTGAAAACATTAGACCATTCAGTTAGTAATTTTTGTTTTTTTTCGGATGAATTTGCATAATCTCTAACTAGCTGACCAGAATAAATTGGAATATTTTTTTTTATTTCTAAAGCAGCGGGTACATCATCTTGATTTGTTTTTCTCTTTAGTAGTTTTTCAAATGTTTTAAAATCCTCATACCGTTCATTGAAAGGATTTTTTTTTTCTAAATTGGTTTTACCATCTTTCATGGATTAATCTCTAAGTATTAAATTTATTTAAATATTAATCTTTTTTATGTAAACGAAAACAAAATTATTAAGTAAACATCTAAATAAACTTTTTTGAAAACATAATCAATTTTTATTCTTGAAGGTAATTCAGATAAGGAAACAGAAAAATATTAATAAATACTTAAACCATAGTATCATGGATTATGAAATGAAGTCGCTCTTTAGAGATTATTTTGTACATGAAGACATTAATAGAGAAGATTTATATCTTTTGAGTAAGAAAATGGATAAAGTATGTAACATGGAATAAGACCAATTATGAAAGCATTAAAAGTGTCTTATGAAGAAATATTAAATCAAAAAGATGAAGCTACTTTTTCTTTGCCTAGGGATAAAAGTTAGGGAGAAATTCATAGAAATTTCTGAAGTTTTTGTGATATGCAAAATGAAATATAATAAAAATTTTATTAAAGTGATTTGTAGATAAATTGTAGACTGAAAACCTGTTAGACCGTAAGATATAAGTAAATCATATGATAAAAAAAGATTTGGGATGCCATTAATTTTATATTCACCAACTATATCGCATTTTTCAATACTCTTGGTTTTGTTATCTAGTATCATCAAAAATCCTCATTTGGGACTATTTTGGGACTACTTAACACTAAAATATGATAACATAATTTGCAATTAGATAATACATTATGTTATGGAATTAATGTAAATTTATTGAATAAAAACAGATATTTAATTTTATTTTGATACTAAAAAAACTAATTAA
>MDTD01116404.1_pt1 | contig 10352 bp, 9 predicted proteins | sample 811221 | NCBI WGS metagenome assembly MDTD01 (sample SAMN05326646, study PRJNA326480) | marine metagenome | isolation source: seawater | place: Pacific Ocean: South West | collected 2011
AAACCTTTTCAAAAATTGAGCAGCGGTGATACTTCCTGCTCCTCTTGTACCTGTGATATTTTTCATATCAGCGATTTGACAATTTAGAAGTTTATCAAATTCCTCATCCATTGGAAGTCGCCAACTTAATTCTCCAGTTTCAGAAGATGCCTCTAATATTTTTTTTGCAAGATTATCATCATTAGAAAAAAGTCCGGCATATCTCTCACCTAAAGCCACGATAATGGCCCCAGTTAAAGTAGCTAAATCAACCATAAATTTAGGTTTGAACCTTTCGTTAATATACCAAAGAATATCCGCTAAAACCAATCTACCCTCAGCATCTGTATTTAGAACTTCAATGGTTTGACCAGATAGTGACTTTACAACATCTCCTGGTCTTTGAGCATTCCCATCTGGCATATTTTCAACTAGACCTACAATACCTACAACATTTGTTTTTGATTTTCTGAGTGCAAGTGTATACAAGAGACCTGCAACAACAGCAGCACCACCCATATCCCATTTCATATCTTCCATGCCTCCCGAAGGTTTTATAGAGATTCCTCCAGTATCAAATGTTACACCTTTTCCCACAAATGCTAAAGGATTACTGAAAGAAGAATTACCGCCCTGCCACTTCATTATCAAAACTCTAGCTGGTCTTCTTGAGCCTTGAGCTACACCAAGAAGAGCATTCATTTTTAGTTTTTTTAGTTTTTTTTCATCAAAGATCTCAAGAGAAACTCCAACTTTTTTCATAACTTGACATAAATCAACAAATTTTTCTGGATAGAGAATATTCGCTGGTTCAGAAACTAAGTCCCTTGTTAAAAAAACACCTTTTGAATTATCAACACACGACAAAACATGCTTTTGATCTGCTGATGATAATTTATTACAAAGCTTTATAGATTTAATATTGTGATCTTTTTTTGAAACTGATCTGTACTTTTCAAATTTGTAATCCTTTAGAATGATTCCTCTACAAATTGAATAAAGAAAATCTTTATTATTTGAAATTTCTTTTTCTTCAAAAAAAATCGATACATTATCAATTGATTTTTTTTCAAGATACAAAAGAATTTTTCCTGATAAAATTTCAAACTTAAAGAGTTTTTCTGATGGATTTATTTTAACTACAGAAAATGAATTTATTTTATTAGATTTTTCATAATGGTAAGATTCAAAAAAAGTTTTATTTTTCTTAAAATTCTGACTTTCAAAAACTTTTTTTAATAAATTTTTTGTATCTAAAGCAACCAGGCTAGATTTTAATACTTCCTTGCCATCAACCACCAAGAAAACCAAATGATCACTTAAACCAAAATTTTCTGAAAATGTTATTTTCATATGTTAATTCTCTTCAAAATTTGCAATAAATATCTGTATATTGTTTTTTTTTTAAAATATCAATGAATTTAGTAGAAAAATATATTTTTAAACAACTTTTTTTTAATTCCTTATTAATTTTATTACTAATTATTTCAGTCTTCTCTTTAAGTAAAAGTGTGCAACTAATTGAATTAATTATTAATAGGGGGCTTCCATCCTTCTTTTTTCTCAAACTCATCATGCTGTCATTACCTCAAATAATACCTGTTTTGTTACCAATTATTATTTGTTTATCAATTTTTTTTGTTTTTTCAAGGATGCAAACCGATAGGGAATTAATTGTTCTACAATCTTCTGGACTTTCGGTATTAGATTTAGCTAAACCAGTATTAATTTTTAGTTTGTTGCTCTCGAGTCTAAGTTTTTACTTCACGCTTCATTTAGCACCTAAGTCAAATGAAAATTTTAAAATACTTTTGTACACGATTAAAAATGACTATTCATCAACACTACTTCAAGAAGGTATTTTTAATACCATTGGAAAAGATTTTACAATCTTTATCAAAGAAAGAATGTCAAATGGATATTTAAACAATATTTTCATTCATGATTCAAGAGAAATTGACAGCCCATCAACTTTAATTGCTCAAAAAGGTAAATTAATTAATGACGGATTATCAACAAAAATTTTATTAGAAGATGGGTCTCAACAATTTCAGTCAAAAGAAAAAAAATTATCTGTTCTATATTTTGACAAATATTTACTTGATATTAACAAAAGTGATAGCCAATCAATGCTTGATAGATGGAAATCCCCTGCTGAAAGGAGTTTGTATGAATTAAGAAATCCTAATCCTAATTCTGGAGATGATATTAATAATCTTCAAGCTTTCAGAGCTGAAATAACACATCGTTTTTCGGTCCCGTTAAACACTCTCGGATTTTCTTTGGTAGTTTTAACTTTTATGCTTTCCATGCGTTTCTTTAGAGTTGAAAATTATGGACATACTGTAAGAGTTTTTATTTTAATATTATGTCTTGAGGTAATCTCAATTATGGCAGCAAATCTATCAATCAAATATGAGAATATGCAAATAATCAATTTCTTACCATTTATTCTAAGTATTTTTCTGAGTTTTTATTTTTTTGAGATAACAAGAAAAATTAAGTCATGATAAAAAGTCTTATAGTTTTTAAATATTTATTAAAAGGAAACTTATATTCTTTTTTAATAGTTTTTATTTTTTCTTCAATTTTATTTTTTTCTATCGACTTAATTGAGTTAATAAGAAGAGGAGCGAGTAAAGAAATTGAATTCATTGTCTTATTAAAATTAGCTATTTTTCATCTACCATCATTGTTTCCTATTATTCTTCCAACGGTTTTTTTACTTAGCTCTATGAATACATATATGAGATTAAATAAAAATAATGAATTGAATGTATTAAGGTCTTCTGGTTTTTCAATATGGGTTCTAATTTTTCCTGCGATCGTAAATACAATTGTTATCAGTTTTGTATATCTATTTTTTTTTAATCCAATTTTTGCATATATGAATATAAAGTTTAAAAATTATGAAAGTAATTATTTTAAGGGGAGTTCAGGATTATTTTCTTTATCATCAACAGGTTTATGGTTGAGAGAAAATAACGAAGAATTTTCTTTTGTAATTAATGCGCAAAATTATTCATCTGAAGCTAAAACATTGAAAAAAGTAATAATTTTTAAGTTTGATAAAATAAAAAATCAATTTCTTGAAAGATTAGATGTTGAAAAAATAGAAATGATAAACGATAAGAAGTGGATTTTGAATGATGGTATACGTTTAGAGATTAACAAAATTCCTCAAGAATTTAAGAAAATTGATTTCTTGATTGATTTAAGTGTTGAAAAAATTGAGCAGAATTTTAGACCACCAGAGACTATAAGTATATGGAAACTCAATGATTATATAAAAGATATAGAATCCTCTGGTTTTTCTGTAAAAAAATTAAAAATTTATCAAAATTATATTTATTCCTACCCTTTGATTCTTATTGCAATGGTATTATTAGGTTGTCTTTTATCATTAAGAAAAGATAGAATAAAAAAAAATATAATGAAAATTCTCCTTGGTATAATTATTGGAGTGATGTACCACTTTATTTCAGATTTAATAAAAACCTTAGGCATTACAGGAAACCTAAATATATTTTTTGCTGTGTGGTCATCTCCTATAGTTCTTAACTTGCTACTAGTAAGTGCCTTCATTCATTACGAAGATGGTTAGATTATTTATTTTATTAATAATTATAATTTATTACGACAATATTTTATCACAAGACAATCTTGAAATTAATGCTGACCAATTTACTTATGACAAGGATAATACACGAATTTTTGCAACCGGAAATGTCGAGATTATAGATAGTCAATTTAAATTATATGCCGACAAAGTTTTTTTAAATAATTCCTCTAAAGTACTTTCAGCACAAGAAAATATAAAGATTTTCAATTCAGATGGAACTATTTTGACTGCTAATAAAATTGTTGCTGACCAATCTCTCAGTAACGCAATTATGAATGATAATTATATATATTATCCATCAGAAGATTTAAAATTCGGTAAAAATTATTTAAGGCTAGCAGCAAAAAAAGTTGAAAGAAGAAATACTGATTGGGAAAAAATGGATTACGGGATTTTTACGGCATGTAACATTTGCTTTAATGAAGAAACAAAAAAGAATGATCCACCTTTAATTCAATTCAAAGCTAAAGAAATTATTCACGATAAAAAAAAAAAAATGGTTAAATATTATGATGTTTTCTTAGACGTTAAAGGAAACAGTATCTTATATCTTCCTTATTTTTCTCACGCTTCACCTACCGTAAAAAGAAAAGCTGGATTTTTAGCACCTAAAATATTTCAAACTCATTTCTTCGGATTTGGCTCAGATATTCCATATTATTACCCATTTGGTGATTACAGTGACATTACAATTATGCCAAAATTTACTTCAAAAAAAAATCCATCATTATTTTTAGAACATAGAAAAAATTTTAAAAATGGCAATATAATAACAGAATTAAGTGGAACAGTTGAAAATCAAACTGTTCATCAACTAAAAAAAAATAAACAACGAGGTCACATCAAAACATCAGGTTTTTTTAATCTAGGTAATGATACTTTTTTAGATTTTAATATTCACAGAACAACTGATAGAAACTACTTAAATACCTATAAATATGGTTACAAGGACGTTCTTGAAAGTAATTTTAAAATACAAAAACATATTAGAAATAATTTTTACAGTCTTGAATCCTATGCATTTCAAGACCTAAGAAAAAGTGTAAATCAAAGGGAAGTCCCAAAAATATTTCCAAGGATAATAATTGATCTAAATTCAGAGAAAAAGTTCAACCGATTTAATTTTTCCACAAACTTAGAATTATCAAATATTTTAAAGCCTGAAGGTAGTGAAATGAAGAAAATATTTATAAATCAGGATGTTTCTTTTCCTTTTCTTTTAAAAGATGGAACAATATTAAAACTAAATGGACATTTTAGTGCTGGTGGATATCATATTGAAAAATATGATAACCCAGTATCTGGAAATTTTGAGTATAGCAAACACAAAATTAATTATTTTCCTCAAGCAACAGTCGAAATTTCTAAACCATATGTAAAAAATGATAAGAAAGGTTTTTCAATTGTAACCCCAAAAATTTTATTTGTAAGTGGTAATAAAAATGCCTTCTACAGAAAGATTCCTGATTATACCGAACTAAACTTTGATTTTGACATAAGTGATCTTTTTCATAGAAATAGATTTTCTGGTAATGATAGATTTGATAGTAATTCAAGAATTGATTACGGAATCTCGTTTTTTAAAAATTCATTTTTAAGTAAAAAAGATACATTAGTTGAGATTGGTCAAAGCTACAATTTTGAAAGACAAAGATATTTAAACAAAAATAGTGGAATCAATGAAAATTTTTCAGATATTGTTGCTAGATTGGAATTCAATCCACATTCATTAATTAACATAAATACTTTTTTTAGTTTAAATAAAAAAAATTATTCATTAAGAAATGCAATAACTAGTTTATATTTTGGTTCCCCATCAACAAATCTCTCTGTGGGAAATATTTATTCATCTCCGGTTGTTAATGATGATGGTGAAACCACAATTGAAAAAAAGAATCAGTTTTCTATTTCATTTAATCAAAAAATTATAGAAAACTGGAACTTTACTGCATCATCAACATTTGATAAAAAAAATAAGATTAAATTTCACAACCTAGGAGCAAAAATTAAATATGAAGATGAATGCTTAGGTTTATCTTTTTCGTGGCAAAGGACTTATACCCACAATCCGGAGGATCCTACATCAAATAGCTTTATGTTTTTATTTAGTTTCAAAGAAATAATGGAAAATGATTTATAATAGATTTTTAAAATTACACCTCCAGATTATCATTATATTTTTATTTTTTTTTAGAATTGAAGTTAAATCAAATGAGGAGTTTGAAGGAATTGTTGTTTCAGTAAATTCAGAAGCAATAACTACTTTTGATTTATCAGAAAGAATCAAACTAGTTCTTAAATCATTAAGCCTTAGTGATAATATTGAGAACAGAGATTCTGTCAGAGAAAGAGTTCTAGATTTATTAATCTTGGAGAAAATTAAAAAAAAGGAAGTAACAGATGCAAACATAGAATATACAGAAGATGAACTAATCTCATTTACATCATCTGTGTATAATTTTCCAAAAGAAGAATTTGATACATTTAAAGAGTTTGTAGAAGAAGAAGGTCTAGAAATTGATGTCATTTTAGAGCAACTCACAACAGAGCTTTTATGGACAAAATTTTCAGAACAAAAATTTGCGTCTAAAGTAACCGTAAATCAAGAAGAAGTAGATAAAATTATCCAAAGAAATAAAAACAAGGCCGGAAAAACAGAGTTTAATTATTCAGAAATTTTTATTGAAAATAAAGATATTGAATCTTGGGAAGATTCACAAAAGCGTATGCAAAAAATATTATTACTATTAAAAAATGGTTCATCTTTTGAAGAATTAGCTAAAAGATTTTCTGATGGTGTTACATCAGATAATGCTGGAGATGTTGGTTGGATAATAGAAGATAATTTAGAAAAAGATATCAAACAAATTCTCAGCCAACTAAAAAAAGGGGATATTAAATCTTCAATTAAAACAGATAATGGATTTAAAATAGTGAGAATGAATGGAAAAAGAAAAAATTCAAGTGGATCAGGAAATAAAGTTTCATTTTTAAAAATTTCGTCATTTGATAAAGATTCAATTACAAATCTAAATTTACAAATCGATGCATGTGATTCAGACCTTAAAGATAATGTTGATGCTCAATATACAATTACTCAAATAAAAAATATTCTTTCAAATGAAATTTCTGAAGATTTTCTTCCCTTAATCCAGGAAACTGAAGTTGGAAAAATGACTAAAGAAATTGAAATTAATGGAGAAATATCTAAATTGTTAATATGTGAAAAAATCACAAATGATAAAGTTAGTCCAAAAGAAAGACAAAAAGTTGAAAGTAAATTGTTTAGTGAAAGATATAATCAGCTTTCAAAAACATATATTTCAAATCTTAAAAAAAGCGCCAATATTAAATACATTAACAAATAGTTCATGAACAAACCAATTGTTATTTCCATGGGTGAACCTGCAGGCATTGCAACCGAAATAATACTAAAAGCCTGGAAACTTAGAAAAAAACATCAACTTTATCCATTTCTTTTAATTGATGATTTTAAAAAAGTAAAATCAGTTAATGAACTTTTTAATTTTGATGTAAAATTAAAGAAAATTTCAAAACCTTCTGAAGCAAACAATTTATTTTCTAAAGCTCTCCCAATAATCGATATTAATAAAAAATTAAATTTTGATTTTGGTCTACCTGATACTCAAAATAGTCAATTTGTTTTAAGTTCAATCAAGAAATGTGCAAAACTAGTTTTGGAAGACAAATGTTGTGCAATGATCACGCTTCCTGTTTGCAAAGAAACACTGATAAAATCTGGATTTAAATTTAATGGACAAACAGAATATATATCTTATTTAGTTGAAAACTTAACTAAAAGGAAGAATGAAGAAATAATGATAATGTCAACTCAAAAACCAATTGATAGAGGGAAAAACCTCATTGTTGGTTTGTATTCTACACATGAGTCGATTAAAGATGCAGTAAACAAGATTTCTTTAAAAAAAATCTTAAAAAAAATAATAGCTTTTAAACAATCTCTTGAAAAAATTTGGAAAATTGATGACCCATACATTGCTGTATGCGGAATCAACCCTCATGCTGGTGAAGGAGGTTTAATAGGAGATGAAGAAAAGAAGTTAATTTTACCTGCTATTGAAATTCTTAGAAAAGATAATGTCAAAATAGATGGTCCACTGAGCTCAGACTCATGTTTTTATAAAGAAAAAAGGAAAAAATTTGATGGAATTTTCTGTTTCTATCATGATCAAGCCCTGATACCAATAAAAATCTTAGATTTTCTTAATTCAATAAACGTTACTGGTGGCCTTCCGATTTTAAGAGTTTCTCCGGATCATGGCCCAGCTTTTGATATTGCTAAAAATAATACAGCAAATGTAGATAGCTTATTATCATCAATAAAATTTATAAAAAAATTAGTTAATGGTTCCATTTAGAATAAAGAAAGAATTAGGACAGCACTTTTTGAATGATAAGGAAACATTAGAAAGAATTTCAGTTATATGTAATTTAAAAAAAAAATTAGTTATCGAAATTGGTCCAGGTAAAGGCTCATTAAGTAGATATATTTTAAAAAGAAATCCCTTAAAACTCATTTTGATTGAAAAAGACACATCTCTTAGACCTTATCTGTCAAAGATTAAACAAGATTTTCCTAATTTGATTGAAATAATTTTTGCAGATGCTCTAAATTTAAAACTAAATAAAATTTTTCCTAATAAAATTTCACTGGTAGCAAATTTGCCATACAACATAGCAACTACACTTATAATTAACTGGTTAAGGTATATTCAATCATTTGAATCAATTGTTGTAATGGTTCAAAAAGAAGTAGCTGAAAGACTTACTGCCAAAGTTTCATCGAAGTTTTATAGTAGATTATCAGTTTTAGTTCAAGTTCATGCAAATGTAAAAAAAATACTAGATATAGACCCTACAAAATTTAACCCACAACCTAAAGTAAATTCAACAGTCATTAAATTAGTTCCCAAAAAAATAATTAACTTTAATTATGAAAAGCTAGATCAAATTTTAAAAATTTGTTTTTCTCAAAGAAGAAAAATGCTCAAGAACAATTTAAAAAAAATAAACTTACCAATTAAAAAATTTTGTGAAGATAATAAAATTAACTTAAATCTTAGACCACAAGATATAGAACCAAAGAATTATTTAAAAATGTCAGAATTATCATCTGATTAGTTTCTCAACAAATTCGAAAATAAATTTTTGTCTAAATCTTTTTTTTCTTTCTGCATTCAAAATTAACATTACCTCTTTGGTACATTTTGTAATATCTTCATTAATCAAAACATAATCATATTCAATCCAGTGACTTATTTCATTTTGAGCTTTACTCATCCTTTTTTTCATAATGATATCACTATCCTCAGCTCTTTTTTTTAATCTTTCTGATAAAATTTTAGTACTTGGCGGTAATATAAAAATCGATACTACATCAGCTTTTGAAAAATCTGATAGTTTTTGACTACCCTGCCAATCAATATCAAATAAGATGTCGTGTCCTTTTTCAATATTTTTTTCAATAAATTCCTTTGGTGTTCCATACCAATGATCAAAAACACTGGCATATTCAACAAAAAAACTTTGATTTTGAAGGTTGGTAAATTTTTCTTTATTAACAAAAAAATAATCTACCCCGTTCTCTTCACTTTTTCTTTTTGGACGAGTTGTATAAGAAATCGACATTTTTATGTTTTTATCTAACTCAAGTATCTTTTTTGCAATTGAAGTTTTACCAGCACCAGAAGGTGATGAAAGGACTAACATAAGGCCTTTACGTCTACTCATTCTTTATTTTCCTCATTTTTCTAATATTTTTTTTATGTTCTTCGTAATTAGAAGAAAACAAATGTCCACCATTTATCTTGTCCGCTACAAAATAAATGTATTTTGTTTTAGATGGATTAGCTACTCCTTCCATAGATTCAACCCCAGGATAACATATTGGTCCTGGAGGTAATCCGTTAATAATATAGGTATTGTAGTCTGATTTGAATTTTAAATCTTTTCGTAACAATTTTCTTCCTAACTTATTTTCTCCTAAAGTTATTGAAAATTCTACTGTAGGATCAGATTGAAGTCTCATTTTTTTATTTAATCTATTATAGAACACTCCTGCTACAAGATTTTTTTCATTTTCAATAGCAGTTTCTTTTTCAACTATTGATGCAAGTATAAACATTTCATAAATATCTTTGATCGGTATATTTTTATTTCTGTTATCCCAAATGAATTCTGCTTTTTTTTTACTTAAAATAGAAATATTTTTTATTATTTTTTCAAAATTATCTGTAGCTTCATATAAATAAGTATTGGCAATAATTTCTTCAGGTATATCATTAATATCAATTGAGGCTGACGGAAAGAGTTGTTTTAACTTCATAAGTAAATCATATTTTGAAGAACCTTCAATGATTGTTAATTTTCTAAAAATTGATTTACCTTCTAGAAGCTTATTAGATAACATTGACAGAGATATATTACTCTCAAATACATACTCTCCAAATTTAAATTTTTTTTCTAAATTATTAATTTTTGCCCAGAAAATAAATAAGATCTCACTTTTAATAATTTTTTCTTGATATAAAAGCGATGCTATTTCTCTTAATTTCATTCCAGGGTTTATTATAATCTTAGTTGAATCAGGAATAGTATAGGGTTTAAGAAAAATATAATGAGTAAGATTAAATAAAGTAAAAAAAATTATTAAAAAAATATATTTTCGCACTAATACTAGATTTTTTTAAATATTAATGAGACATTTGTG
>MDTD01160647.1_pt1 | contig 10351 bp, 11 predicted proteins | sample 811221 | NCBI WGS metagenome assembly MDTD01 (sample SAMN05326646, study PRJNA326480) | marine metagenome | isolation source: seawater | place: Pacific Ocean: South West | collected 2011
CATTATAACCTATCATATGACAACCTAACCATTCACCATATTTAGCATCAAATATAACTTTAACAAATCCTTCTTTATGGCCTGAAGCTGAAGCTTTTCCTGAAGCGGTAAATGGGAACTTTCCAACTTTAATTTCTAATCCTAATTCTTTTGCTTTCTGCTCAGTTATTCCAACAGAGGCAATCTCAGGAGAACAATAAGTACAGCCAGGTATATTACCATAGTCAATTGGCTCGGGATCATGTCCCGCTATTTTCTCAACACATGTTATTCCCTCTGCTGAAGCAACATGCGCTAATGCTTGATTAGCAAGCACATCTCCAATAGCGTAATATCCTTTAACATTAGTGTTATAGTATTGATCTACTTCAATTTTACCATCTTTAGTTTTAATACCCACATCCTCAAGTCCTATAGATTCTATATTAGCTGTTATCCCAACTGCAGAAAGTACAATATCACAATCAATTAATTCATCACCTTTTTTTGTTTTAACAGTAACTTTACAGCCAGAGCCCTTGGTATCAACTTTTTCTACAGAAGAATTAGTCATAATAGTAATTCCTGATTTTTTGAATGATTTTTGCAACTGCTTAGAAATGTCAACGTCTTCAACAGGAACAATATTAGGCATATATTCAACAATAGTCACGTCAACACCCATAGCATTATAAAAATATGCAAACTCAACACCAATTGCTCCAGAACCAACAATTACCATTTTTTTTGGAGCAGCTTTTAAAGATAATGCTTCTCGATATCCAATAACTTTTTTTCCATCTTGAAGTAAGTTAGGAAGTTGCCTAGATCTTGCTCCTGTCGCAATAATAATATGCTGAGCTGAGTAGGTTTCCTTTTTTTGATCATCAGTAACTTGAACTTTACCACCTGGCATAAGCTTACCGAAACCAGTAATCACTTGTATTTTATTCTTTTTTAACAAATAAGCAATACCATTACTCATACCATCTGCTACATCTCTACTTCTTTTGATAACACTAGGAAAGTCAGCATCAGCCTCTTTAACTTTTATACCGAAATCTTCTGCATGATTTATATAATCAAAAACTTGCGCACTTTTTAACAGAGCTTTTGTTGGAATACATCCCCAATTTAAACATACCCCACCAAGACTTTCTTTTTCAATTACCGCTGTTTTAAAACCTAATTGAGAAGCTCTTATTGCAGTTACATAACCCCCCGGACCACTTCCTAATACTATAACATCAAAATTCATTTTTTTATTTTTTTAAATTATTTTTTTTCCATGATACTTCCCAGTCTTTAAAATCTGCAGCCAAACAATCTATCTTATAATCTTTCCTTCCTCCTACTATTTCTTGTATTTTATTCTTGGCAGTATTTCTTATTCCGTTTAGTCCATGAGTTAATTCTAGATTATTTCCATCTTTGATGCCGTTTCTATAGTTTGATTCATTATGCCATATATGTAAATTCATTTGTGATAACACAACAATAGCTCTTATAGTTTCTGCAGTAATTTTAGAATCATTTTCATCGATATTTTCTTGAATATCATGAACAATATCTGCGATTTCTTGTGCATACTCATTCTTATGTTCAGGAATGAATACTTCTTTTAATTGAGCAATAGATAATCTGTCAATTAGTTCTGCTAATGTTGGAAGATATTTTCTCATAACTATGTGTAGATGGTTAATTCACAAAAATAATAATTAAGTATATAATATTTAAATTTCTTATTTAATATTTTACTTATTTGAAAAATTATTACAAGTTAATCTTTTATATCTTTGCTTGATATATGATACATTATTCAATAAGCTATAATAATCCTCATAGACATTTAGTAGATTTTGAACTATCTACCACTACTAACGGTGCCAATAAAATGCTTTTTCAACTTGCTGCTTGGAGACCAGGAAGATATGAACTAGGTAATTTTTCTCAAAATATTATAAATTGGCAAGTATTTGATGAAAATCAGAATCAATTATTTTTTAAAAAAATTACTAAAGACTTATGGGAAGTAAAAACCAATAAAATTAAGCAAATCAATATTGTTTACAGCTTTTATTCTAATCAATTAGATGCAGGATCATGCTATTTAGATGAACATCAATTATATCTAAATCCAGTACATTGCATGTTTTATATTGAAGGTAGAATGAATGAAAAGTATCAAATAAAATTTAATATTCCTAAAAATTATAAAATTGCCACTTCAATGAAAAGAGATGGTAATATTCTTAGTGTAAAAAGTTATGATTTGCTAGCAGAATCACCTATTATATGTTCTAAATCTATTCAGCATGAATGTTATTATGTTGACAATATACCATTTCATTTATGGTTTCAAGGAGAATGTAATATAGATTGGAGAAAATTAAAAGAGGATTTTACTTCTTTTACTAAAAGCCAAATTAAACATTTTGGAAAATTTCCTGTAAATGAATATCATTTTCTTTTTCAAATAACCCCTTATAAAAGTTATCATGGTGTCGAACATACTAAAAACACAGTTATTCTATTGGGTCCTGGACAAGATTTAATGACTAAAAGATATGAGGACTTACTTGGAGTGTGTTCGCACGAACTATATCACACATGGAATATAAAAGCAATTAGACCAGTTGAAATGTATCCTTATGATTATACTAAAGAAAACTATTTTAAAACAGGTTTTGTAGCTGAAGGGGTAACAACATACATGGGAGATTTAATGTTGTATAATTCTGGTGTATTTAACTGGAGTGAGTTTATAAAAACACAAAATCAAAATTTAGAACGTCATCTTACAAATTATGGTAGATTTAACCTGTCTGTAGCAGACAGTGGGTTTGATAATTGGTTAGATGGATATAAATTAGGTGCGCCTAACAGAAAGGTTTCAATATATCCAGATGGAGCGTTATGCATGTTAATGATAGATCTTGAGATTATCAAAAATACCAATGGTAAAAAAAGTCTTCATTCTGTAATGAAAAAACTATATATGGATTATGCGTTAAAAGAAAAAGGATATTCAGAGGATGATTTCAAAAAAATTTGTTTAGATTTTGGAGGGTTAAGTGTTTTGAAAATTTTTGAAAATCATATTTATGGGACAAAAGATTATATTCCAACAATAAAAAAATCATTATCTGTAATTGGAATGAAGCTTAAAATGAAAAAAAATCCAAATTTACTAGCTCAATATCTAGGAATTATTGGTGTTATTGAAAATGGAAATATAGTTATAAAAAAGGTAGAACCTAATTCAATAGCTGATAAAAATCATATTGCTCCTGAAGATCTTATCATTCTAATTAATGGAAAAAAAATTAACAAAAATGTATCTAAGCAGCTTAAATCTTCAAATGAAAATATAACGCTTAAAATAAAGAAAAAGTTCTCTACAAAAGATATTAAAATTAAAACTGGTAATTACTATAAATTATTAGAAATAGTAAAAAAACAAAATGCAACAAAAAAACAATTATTATTAAGAAAAATTTGGGCAAGCTGATATGAAAATAATAAAATTACATAATAAAGAATTTGAACTTTTTATTAGTAAATCTGAGATAGATGAATTAGTTTGTTCAATAGCAAAAAAAATAAATGAGTCACAAATTAAAAATCCTCTATTTATTGCTGTACTTAATGGTTCTTTTTTATTTGCAGCAGATATAATGAGAAAAATTACTAATTTAAATAGTGAAATTTCATTTATAAAACTATCTTCATATTCTGGAACAGAAACAACAGGAAAGGTTAATCAGTTGATTGGACTAGAAAAAAATCGTATTAAGGGAAGGAATATTGTAATATTAGAAGATATTGTAGATACAGGCATTACATTGGAAAAATTAGTTTCATTACTTACAAAAGAGCAAGTAGCAGATATTAAAATAGCAACATTATTATTTAAACCTAATGCTTATACTAAAGAAATTAAAATAGATTATATAGGAAAATCAATTGCAAATAATTTTGTTGTTGGATATGGTTTAGATTATGATAAAATTGGTCGTAATTTACCACACATTTATAAACTTAAAGATTAGTTATATGTTAAATATAGTATTATTTGGTCCTCCTGGAGCCGGAAAAGGAACTCAAGCAGAATTATTAATTAAAAAATATAATCTTATTCATCTTTCTACTGGAGATTTGTTAAGAAGTGAAATAATAGCAGGAACAAAACTTGGCTTAGAAGCTAAAAATCTTATGGATAAAGGTAATCTAGTGCCAGATAATGTAGTTATTGGAATGATATCTTCAAAATTAGATAATAATAGTGCGTACGGATATATTTTTGATGGCTTTCCTAGAACAACTCAGCAAGCTGAAGCATTGGATAACTTGTTAAAAGAAAAAAATACATCAATTAATATTATGTTGTCTTTAAAAGTTCAAGATCAAGAATTAATTAAAAGACTTTTAAATAGAGGGAAAGATTCGGGTAGATCAGATGATCAAGACGAGCTTATAATTAAAAATAGAATTAAGGAATATAATGATAAAACAGCACCACTTAAAAACTATTATTCAAAGCAAAATAAATTAAACGAAATTGATGGTGTGGGCTCTATTGATGAAATTGCAGAAAAACTATACAAAGCTGTAGATAGATATAAGTAAATAATGAAATCTAAGAATTCTAATTTTGTTGATTATGTAAAAATATTTTGCAGATCTGGAAAGGGAGGGTCTGGATCTACACATTTTTTACGGGATCGAACAACAGCAAAAGGAGGTCCAGATGGAGGTGATGGAGGGGATGGAGGAAGTGTTATTGTAAAAGGAAACTCTCAAATGTGGACCTTATTACATTTAAAGTATAAAAGACATCTTTTTGCTCAAGACGGGGGTCCTGGAAGCGGAAATCATAAACACGGTAAAGATGGGAATAATAATATTATAAATGTTCCGCTTGGCACTATAATAAAAGAAGAAGAAACAGGAAAGGTTATATTTGAAATTACAGAAAATAATCAAGAATATATTTTAACAAAGGGAGGTAAAGGGGGTAAGGGTAATTCTCACTTTAAATCCTCGACTAATCAGAGTCCAAGGTATGCACAGCCAGGAATTGATTCTGTTGAGGGGTATTTTATTTTAGAATTAAAAATATTAGCAGATGTAGGTTTGGTTGGATTACCAAATGCTGGAAAATCAACTTTATTATCAGTTGTATCAGCTGCAAAGCCTGAAATTGCCAACTACCCTTTTACAACACTAGTACCTAATTTAGGAATAGTATCATATCATAATGACCAATCATTCATTATGGCTGATATACCTGGGATAATAGAAGGAGCAGCAGAGGGAAAAGGTTTAGGAATTAGATTTTTAAGACATATTGAGAGGAATTCTACCTTGTTGTTTATGGTGCCTTCGGATTCAAAAGACATAAATGAAGAATATTTAATATTGCTTAAAGAATTAAAAAAATATAATCCTGAATTGTTAGATAAAAAAAGAATATTAGCTATAACTAAATCTGACATGTTGGATGAGGACTTGATAAATGAAATTTCTGAAGGACTGCCAAAAGAAATTTCTACAATTTTCATATCTTCAATTGCGCAAAAAGGTCTTAATGAGCTTAAAAATATTATTTGGAAAAAGCTAAATGAATAGATGAAAAATTTAAACAATTTAGATATTTATTTATTTAAAATAATTAATGCATCTGGATTTCAAGACATAGATATATTTATGATTTTGATTTCATCTAAATGGGTATGGATTCCTTTGTATGTATTTCTTTTGTTTAAACTTTATAAAAAATTTCATGATCAATTTATATGTATTGTAATATCTATATTTTTATTAATATTTATTTCAGATTTTGGTTCAGTTCACTTATTCAAAGAGGTTTTTGAAAGAATAAGACCTTGTCATCAACTTGAGAATATACGAGTTGTTAATGGATGTGGTGGTTTGTATTCATTCATCTCCTCGCATGCAGCTAACAGTTTTGCTATCGCATTTTTCATAAGTATGATTTTTAAAAGATTTTGGATATTTTGTATTCTTTTTTCTTGGGCTACTCTTATTGGGTATAGTAGAGTATATTTAGGCGTACACTTTCCTTTTGACATTTTAGGAGGTATGTTTTGGGGTCTTATTTCAAGCATACTTACATATTTAATACTGAAAAAATACCTAATTAAAAATTAATATGAATGGAATTTATATTTGAAATATTTGGTATAATTACCATCATATTGATTGCATTATTTTTGAGAAAAAAAATATTAAATAGACGTAATTTATTTTCTTTTAATAAAAGTGATTTAATATGGTTTATTTGGATAATGCTTGTAATCATATGGAATTATGTCTGGCCAAATGTTAAGCCAATTGCAGATGTTATAGTAGCTATATTCTTATCTATCTTTATGTTATATTTTAAAAAATGAAAAAAATATTAATATTAATTTTATGCATCTCAACTGGCAATATTTTTAGTCAACCTATTATTGAAATTACAAAATGATCATTGAATACAATGAATATAATATTCAGATTAGCAATCAATTCGATTTAAATTTTGATCTTACTAAATATTCTAAAATTGCAATTATAGTTGATCAAAACACCAAGAAAAAATGTCTTCCTAAATTGATTAATAATTTAAAAATAAAGTACACCCTAATTGAAATAAAAGCAGAAGAAAAATACAAAAATATTCAAACATGTAATTTTATTTGGAAGTCATTAATAAATAATGAATTTGAAAAAAACTCTTTAATAATAAATCTTGGCGGAGGAATAGTAAATGATGTGGGCGGATATTGTGCTGCATGCTACAAAAGAGGTATTGATTTTATCAATATTCCTACAACATTACTTGCTATGGTCGATGCATCTATTGGGGGAAAAACAGGTGTTAATTTAGGTTTTTTTAAAAATCAGATTGGAATATTTAAAAATCCTAAATTTATATATGTTTATACTGGTTTTCTTAAAACACTTACAAGTGAAGAAATTAAGTCTGGACTTGGAGAGGTTATAAAACATTTACTAATATCAGATAAGAAATATTGGAATTTCATAAATAAAAATGGATTTGAAAATATTAATTGGGAAGAGGTTATTTTAAACTCTATATCGATAAAACAAAAAATTGTTCAAAGTGATCCTTTTGAAAAAAATATAAGAAAAGCACTTAATTTTGGACACACATATGGGCATTCGATTGAAAGTTATTATTTGGAAAAAAATCAGCCAATAAAACATGGAGAAGCTGTTCTTATGGGAATTTTGTTAGAGATAGAACTATGTGATATTAGTGAAAAAGAAAAAAAAGAAATAAATAATTTTATTACATCTAATTTTATATTACCAAAAATTCCAAAAAAAATAGATCTCAAAAAGTATTTAATTAATGATAAAAAAAATAGATCTCAGCAAATTAATTTCTCTTTAATAAGTGCTATTGGTAAGTATTCAATTGATAATTTATTTAAACTTCATGAACTATAAAATATCACATCCACTTAAAGAGATAAATTGTGAAATTAAACTTCCTAGTTCAAAAAGTATTTCAAATAGATTATTAATCATTCAAGCATTATGTAAAGAAAAATTTAAAATTAATAAGCTTTCTAATTGTGATGATACAGAGTATTTGAAAAAATCATTAACTAGTAAAAGCAAAATAATTGATATTGGAGCTTCAGGAACCGCATTTCGTTTTATGCTAACATTTTTAAGCATACAAAAAGGTTCGGAATATATCTTAACAGGTTCTAAAAGAATTCAAGAAAGGCCCATTAAGGAATTAGTTGATGCATTAAATTATCTTGGCGCAAAGATCTCATATCTAAATAAAGAGGGTTATGCACCTTTAAAAATTATTGGCAATCAATTTAGTAAAAATAAGGTATCCATTAGAGGAGATATAAGTTCGCAATTTATATCGGCCTTAATTTTAATTGCACCAATATTAAATAATGGACTTACAATAAAAATTGAAAAGGAGCTAGTTTCTTCATCGTATGTTGAGATGACTCTTAAAATTATCGAAAATTTTAAAATCAAATACAGTTATATTAATAATATAATTAAAATCAATCATCAGAAATATAAAAAAAAGGACTATGACGTAGAGGGTGATTGGTCTTCTGCAGCTTTTTGGTTTCAAATTGCATCATTATCTAAAAAATGTAATATTAAACTCTTTGGTCTAAATCAAAATTCTATTCAAGGAGATGTTAAGGTGGTAGATATATTCTCTAAATTAGGTGTCATAACTGAATTTAAAAGATCTTATATATTGTTAAAAAAAATAGAAAATTATCCAAAATTTAAAACAATAGATATTTTAAAATTTCCAGATGTATATCAAGCTTTGAAATGTTCAATGTTTGGCTTAGGTATTAATGCAAAAATTGAAGGAACAAAAACATTATCACTAAAAGAAACTGATAGGATTAAGGCAGTAGATAGTGAAATAATTAATGTTATTAATAAAAAGCCAATTAGTACATATAATGATCACAGAATGGCCATGAGCTTTGCTCCATTATGCCTTAAGTATAAAAAAATAATAATCAATGATATTGAAGTCGTTTCAAAATCATATCCTAATTTTTGGTCAGATTTAAAAAAAAGTGGTTTTAAAATAATTCCTTTAACTGTGTCAGGCAGTTAATTTCATTTACATTATTTTGATTTTTTAAAATTTTTTTAGGATTAAAATATATTGCTTGTATTCCAACCGCTTCAGCACCTAGAATATCAGCTTCTATATCATCTCCAATCATTATACTTTCATTTGCATTTGCATTTGCTCTTTTTAAAGCATGTAAAAATATTTTCTTATTAGGTTTTTTACATCCAACTTGTTCTGATGTTGTTATAGTATTAAAATAATGATTGATATTAGAATGTTTTAATTTAAGGTGCTGCACTTCTTCAAATCCATTTGTGATAATATGCAGGGTATATTTAGACTTTAAATACATCAGAATTTCATTAGTGTAAGGAAAAAGATTTTTTTTAATTGGAGATTGTGCTATATATCTTAAACCTATCTTATTTGCTAATATAGGATCATTAACTCCATAATCTTTAAGTGTAAGTAAGAATCTCTCTGATCTTAATTGCTCCTTAGTTATTTTATTATCCCTATATAGAATCCAAAGTCTTTCGTTATGTATTTTATATTTACTGATAAAGTCTTCAGATTTTTCAATTCCTAATTCACATAAATTAAAAAAAATAAATAGTTCATTTAAGGTAGAATGTGAATTTTTTTCGAAATCCCATAATGTTCTATCTAAATCAAAAAAGAAATGTTTTTTCATTATTTTTTATAAATATATTTAATTATATCTTCATTAATGAATAAATTGAAAATATAGTGATTTCGTGGTAATGACAGGTGTATAAATAATTAATTTAGAAACTGTCATGAGCAAATATAAAAAAAGACTTATTAAAAAATAAGTCCTTTTGTTTTAAAGATTGTAAACTTATATCTTATTTAAGAGCACTAACATGCTTTGTAAGTTTAGATTTTAAATTTGCAGCTTTATTCTTATGAATAATATTATTCTTAGATAACTTATCAATAAGAGATATTACTCCTGGAAGCAAATTTGAAGCTTCTTTTTTATTTGTATTTGCACGTAAATTTCTTACTGCATTTCTTGCTGTTTTATGTTTATACCTATTAAGCTCTCTTCTAGACTCTGTTTGTCTAATTCTTTTTAACGCAGATTTATGATTTGCCATAACATTTTAATTTAGTACCCCGACGGGGAATCGAACCCCGGTTACCAGGATGAAAACCTGGCGTCCTAACCACTAGACGACCGGGGCGTATCCCTATTAAGGAGCGCAAATTTATACTTTTTTTAAAAAACTACAAATATTTATTGAATGTTTGTTTCAAAAGACAACTTATAACCCATTCTTTTTGCTGTTTTGAGCTTTTGATTATTATTCATATTGAGTATTTGATGAACGGAAACAACTTTTACATCATTTATTTTTGGTATTTCCAAATCAAAATTAATTGCATGTATCATTGAGGCATCTATAATTTGCTCAATATATTCATCATTAATTATTTGATTCTCAAAATCATTGTACAAAAAACCTAACTGCCCCTCGCCTTCAACAAAAAAATGTAAATCTTTATTTATAAAAATTCTTGCAATCATAAATCCAGCATCATTTAATCTATTGTATTTTAAAGAATCTGATAAGAAATTATATATATTAATAACACCGCAAAAAGATCGATTTAAATCATTCTTAATATATTTTGTTTTTTTTAATTGATGTGAATTGGGAAAATCAAAAACATTTGAATGCATATGAAATAACAAAGTATCACCAGAAAACTTTAATTTAGATTCAAATA
>MDTD01068865.1_pt1 | contig 10349 bp, 13 predicted proteins | sample 811221 | NCBI WGS metagenome assembly MDTD01 (sample SAMN05326646, study PRJNA326480) | marine metagenome | isolation source: seawater | place: Pacific Ocean: South West | collected 2011
CCAAATTTAATTACTCCTAATTCTTGATTTAATACTTTGAGCATGACCTTCTAAATTTTCATACTCGGCAAGTGTTATAGCCTGCTTGCCAATTACTTCAATACCCTTTTTTGATAAATTTATATAGCTAATTTTTTTATAAAAATCGCTTACATTTAATCCTGAAGAAAATCTTGCTGCAGTCATTGTTGGCAGTACATGATTGGTTCCTGCATTATAATCTGTAACAGCCATAGCAGAATACTTTCCAATACAAACACTTCCGGCATTAGTAATTTTCTTTAAATATTTATTTGGTTTTGAAACATTTAACTCAAGATGTTCTGGGGCAATCAAATTTATTAAATTAATAATATTTTTGTCATTTTGTGCATTAATAAATAATCCATTTTTTTTTAAGCTTTTTTCTGCAATTTTCTTTCTAGGTAAGTCTTTCAATTTTGAATAAATAAATTTATTGATTTTTTTTAAAATTTTTAAATCTTTTGAAATCAAAATGCTTTGTGAATTTACATCATGTTCAGCTTGCCCGATTAAAGATGTTACAACACTATCAATATCTGATGTTTTGTCAGCTAGCACAGTTATTTCCGAAGGACCCATTATTCCATCTATACCAACATCCCCAAAAACTTCTTTTTTAGCTTTAGAAACATATACATTTCCTGGTCCAAAAATTTTATCAACTTTTTGAACATATGTTAAACTACCTATTGCTTGCGCTCCACCAATTGTAATAATTTCTTTAATACCGATCTTTTTTGCAGCATACATTACGGCAGCATTTAATTTTTTATTTAATCTTGGATTTGCTAAAACAATATTTTTTACACCTGCAATTTTAGCAGGTACCGCATTCATCAAAAGTGTAGATGGTAAGTTAGAAGGCACATAAATACCAATTTTATTTATTGGAATTGATTTATATTTTAAAATATTATTATAATTATCTTTATAGTTAATATTTTGTATTTTTTGAAGCGAGTGGTATTTGAAAATTCTTTTATAGGCGTAATCAATTGAATTTTTAATCTTTGGGTCAAGAGACTTGATTGCTTGATTAATTTCATCACTTGAAGGTTTTATGACATTATTTTTGCTGAATTTTTTTTCATATTTAATTATAGCTTTATTTTTATTGTTTTTTATGTCTTTAAGAATTTTTGAAACAATAGGCATATTGCTGTTTTGAAACTCTCTTCTGTTATTTAATATTTTTTCAAGTTTCTTCAGTCCTTTTAAATTTATAAATCTACTTATTTTAATCATTTATTTTTTTTATGTTATCTAATTCAATTTCTATAACCTCAGCCTCGAGAGTTATAATTCCATTATTTGAAAATAACAGTACTATTTCGTAATTCTTTTTACTTTTAAATAAATCTATTGCCAATAACTCTAAAGTATTTTCCTCGTTTTCTTGATCTATATTTTTAGATTTTGAGTTTTCAATAAATTCAAATTTCAAAATACTATTTATTTTTTCTTTTTTGCTCAAGTTTTCCTTATCTTGTCTCTCGAGTGATATTAAAAATATTTTATTTTCTTTTAAATATTTAATCTCAGATTGTTTTACTTTTGCCTCTGAACACAATGCCGATATAACTCTTAAATCCTCTTGATTTTGAGCTATTATTTTTTTTAAATATTTCTCAGACATTTAACTTTTTGACTGTATTTTTATTCCGATTTTTTTTAACTTTTTTTCAGGTTTGTAGTACCCTCTCAAACCATGATAAATTCTTGAAATTGTTGATGAACCATTGGCCGAAATGGCACCCAATATAATAGAAAAAGTAGTCCTTAAATCTGACGATATACAATCTGCTGAATAAAGTTTTTTTTGGCCAATAATTATTGCTTTATTTTTTTTTATAGTAATTTTTGCTCCCATCCGATTCAATTCTGGTGCGGCCATAAAACGATTAGAGAATATTGTTTCCACTATTTGGCTTTTTCCGTTCACTAAAGTTAACACTGCTAAAATTAATGGCATATTATCAGTTGCAAAATTTGGGAATGGGCCTGTCTTAACATTTACTGATTTTAGTTTATTACCTGGTAATATTTTTACAGAATTTTCCTCAATTTCAATTCTAAAGCCAATTTTTTTTAATATATCAATTTCAGACTTTAAGTAATTTGGATTAATATTTTTTATTTTAATTCTTCCTTTAGTTACAGCACCAACACATAAATAACTAAATGCTTCAATTCTATCACCAATAATATGATGATTTCCATTGATTAGCTCCTCAACGCCTTTTATTTTAATAGATCTTTTTCCTAGAAACTTAATATCAGCACCTGATTTATTTAGAAAATTTATCAAATCAATTACTTCAGGTTCAATTGAAATATTTTTAAGATAATGTATGCCCTTTGCAAAAACAGATGCCATAATTAAATTTGAAGTGCCTGTAACTGTAACTTTTGGAAATTTGTATCTACTGCCAACTAAACCATTTTTGGTTGATATATTGACGTACCCATTATGTAAATTATTTATTCCTCCCAAACTTTTAAAACCCGCAAGATGCCAGTTTGTATCTCTTACACCTAATGCGCAACCTCCCCCTAATGCAACTTTTATTTTTTTTTTTTGATACCTTGCTAATAATGGACCCATAGTAAGAACACCCGCCCTCATAGTAGAAACTAAATTATAAGGCACAATTAATTTATGCTTTTTTTTGTTGGTTATGGTCATAGTTTTTTTTGACTCAGAAAAAACAACTCTAGCTCCTAAAGAGATCAGAAGATCTTTCATTGTGTAGACATCTTTTACAAATGGAACGTTTTTTAAAGTTACTTTATTTTTAAAAAGAATTGATGCTGCCATTAAAGGAAGGCAGGAGTTTTTCGCTCCACTTATATCTACTTCTCCATCAATAGATTTGTTAGGGCCTCTAATTATAAATTTCTGCATTAAATTATTTTGATTTTGCTAGCGTGATTCCAGTTTGGCCTTGATACTTCCCTTCTCTATCAGCATATGATATTTCAGGTTGCTCCCCCTCAAAAAATAATATTTGTGCAGCTCCACTATTTGCATATAGTTTTATAGAATTGCTTGTGTGATTTGAAAACTCTAATACCAAATTTCCATGCCATCCTGCCTCAAGAACAGTAGGCGGGGTTCCTAATCCACATCTTGCATATGTAGATTTAGCGGTAACAAGGCCTGTCACATTACGAGGCATTTTAAAATATTCTAAACTACTCGCTAGCGCAAAAGAGTTTGGTGGAATTAAAATTGACTCCTCTCCTTTTACAGTTACAAAATTATCTTCACTAAAATTTTTTGGATCAGCCGTAGCGCCTTTAATATTTGTAAATATTTTAAACTCAGATCCACATCTTAAATCGTAGCCAAAAGAATTAAGTCCATGACTTATTCCCTTAGAAACACTTTTGCTTACAAAAGGATTTATCATTTGCTCATCATTTGCAAGTTTAGTTATTTGCTTATCGCTTAGTATCATTTTTTTTTAATTTTTTTTGCAAGGCTTTTCTTTTTTTTAAGTTTTTTCTTAAAGCATCCTCAAGATCAAGCTTTGAAGGCTTTCTTTTTTTTCTCATGAAAATACTATTTTTTTTCTGAATTTTTATTTGATGTAAGTAAATCTAAAGTAATGACAGTATCTAGTGGAATAGTATCATCGTGCTCTTTTTTTTCTACAAAACCTTTTTCCTGAGCCTTTGCTTGTTTCTTGGCTCTTTTCTCTGCAAGCTTTTTTTCTCTCTTTGCTTGCTTTTCCATAGCTTTGGCACCTCTGGTGCTTTTATAGTCGTAATGTATTCCCATGGTGACATCCTTTAAGTTAATATTTACTTATAAATTAAGTCAATAGTTTGTCAAATTCAGTTTTATACAATATTGTTGATAAAAAAAGCCCCGATAGTTAAATGGTATAACAGATCCATGGTAAGGATCAGTTTCCAGTTCAATTCTGGGTCGGGGCACCATAAAAGGCCAATTAAAATTTTTTGAGATAAAATAATAATAAATTTTTTAATGTTCTTAAAATCTCTAATCTTGGTATTTTCGAAACACCTTTGTCTCTATCTTTAAAAGTAATCGGTATTTCTTTTACATAGATATTATTTTTTGATAATTCAAAAATGGTTCCCATAAAAAAACTATAACCTTTAAAGTTAATATTTTTTAAGTCAAAATCTTTTAATTTTTTTAAATTAAATCCACGGTATGATGTAGTAAACTCATTCACTTCAATTCCTGATACAATTTTAATAAGTTTATTTCCAAATTGACTTAAAAAAAATCTAGTTCCTTTCATCAAACACTCTCCACCATTAATATATCTCGATCCTAATACAAATGGATGGTGGTCTAGATGCTTTACTATTGATGGTAACTCAGTAGGATCATGAGAAAAATCTGCATCCATTGTAATAAGATAGTCGAAATTATTCTCTATAGCATGTCTGTATGCCAATTTATGAGCACTATCTAATCCAGATTTTTCCTTTCTTTCAATTAGAGTTAATTCATCTATTTTTGTCTGCAGTTCACGTATAATTTTTCCTGTACCATCTGGAGAATTATCATCAATAATGAGAAGTGATGAAAAAGGTAAATTTAGCTTTATATCCAAAATTAATTTTTCAATATTTTCTTTTTCATTGTAAGTTGCTGTAAAAACTAATATTTTTTTCTTATTATTCACATTAGGAATATAACTTTGAAAAACAAAAGATCAATTATTGTAGGCGGATCTGGTCAATTTGGGATAATTTTAGCTAAAAAATTAATTAAGAAAAATCACAAAGTAATTTTAACTACTAGAAACACAGAAAGAACTAAAAAAAAAAATACAAGTAAATAACAAAAATTTAAAAATAATTAAACTAAACATACTTGCTAAAAACAAAATTAGTAAAATTTTAGACAAATATAGACCTGATTTTATTTTTTATTTTGCTGGATTAAGTTCACCTGGATTATCTTTTAAAAAACCACGGGAAGCATTTTTAAGTAATTACCAAGGCTGTAAAAATTTTCTTGAATTAATTCAAAAGAAAAACATCGCATGTAAATTTTTAAACACAAGCTCTAGCGAAATTTTTGCTAGATCCAATAATAAACTAAATATTAATTCAAAAAAAATACCTATAAGTCCTTATGGTAAATCGAAACTTTTGTCTTTTAATTTAACGAAACAATTTCGAGAAAAAATATATTTATCTGCTTATAACGCAATTATTTTCAATACAGAATCAATTTATAGAGAAAAAAATTATTTAATACCAAAAATTTGTTTAGCCGCAATTAAAGCTAAAAAATACAATTTAAAAACAAGTTTTGGAGACTTAAGTGTAGTAAGAGAATGGAATTGGTGCGAGGAGCAATGTGAATATATTTTAGAATTTTTGAGCAAAGAGCCTCAAGATTTTATACTATCTAACAATAAACCCTTTTCAGCAAAACAAATGTTAAGTTATGCTTTTAAATATTTTAATTTAAATTTTGAAGATTACATTATAACAGATAGAATTAATTTTAGAAAAAAAGATTTTAAAAAAAGACTATCAGATAATAAGAGTATTTTTAAAAAAAATAAAATCAGTTTTAATTATAGAATTTATGGAAATAAATTAATTGTAAAACTTTTAAAATATTATTTAAGGAAAAATCTTTTGAAATAATACCCTAATATTAACAAAGTTATTATTCCTAAAATTGGAAGATAAATATCTGGAGTAAATATTAGTTCAAGAACAGTTGGGGGATTTTTATTTTCTTCGAGAAATTTGCTAAGACCAGCACCCAAAGAAACACCTACAAAAAGTTGTGGGGACATTCCAATTATTGAGCCAAAAAAGAAATTTTTTAATTTTACATTAAACAGTGTTGGTAAAATATTGGAGATAAAAAATGGTATACCTCCAACAAATCTATAAATTATAAAAAATAAAAACTCATTCTTTTTAAATTTTTCTGTTAAGTTGCTAAATCTTTTTGAAAATTTTTCTTCAATAATATCTTTGAAAAAAAAATTAGCAAAAATATAGAGAAATGTTGCGCCTGTTGATAATCCTAAAACTACAAGAAAAGTACCTAACCATTTACCAAATATGAAACCTCCAACTAAAAAAATAGGTGATCCAAAACCTAGAAGAAGAACCCATATAATCGTAATTAAAAAAAACAAAACACTAGAGAAAATTATATTATTATTTTTTATTCCTTCTAGGCTATCTCTGTTAGCTTTAATTAATTCATAACTTGTAAACTCTTGAATTGAGAAATTATTAAAAAAAAACCACAAAAAAATTGAAACTATGAATATGTATGAAATTCCTAGAATAATTTTGATATTTTTTGTCTTAGTCATAGGTATAATTTATTAAAAATACCTGTACTTATATAGTTTTATTTTCTATAAGAACGAAATTTTAACAATAATAAAACCTATGAAACGAACCTGGCATCCAAGTAAAGTGAAAAGAAAAAGAAAACACGGTTTTAGATCTAGAATGTCTACCAAAAAAAGACAAAAGGTTCTAAAAAATAGAAGAAAAAAAGGTAGAAAAAAACTTTCAGTTTAATGAAGAGTAAGATCTTAAGTCTCTCTAAGAATGAAGATTTTAAAAATTTGTTGAAGGGTAGAAAAATTTCTAACACTTATTCAACTATTTTTTTTAAAAAAATCTCCTCTAAAAACAACAATCTGTTAAATATAAGTTTTATAACAAAGAAGAAAATTGGTAATGCTGTCAAAAGAAACAAAATTAAAAGAAGATTAAGAAATATTATGAATGATGCAATAAAAAATATTAATATAAATTTAAATTATTCTTATTTGTTTATTGCTAAGAAAAATATATATGATGATAATTATAAGATGATAAAAGACTCAATATTTAAAGATTTAACAAAAGTAAGATGATTAAAAACATACTCATTTATATAATTAAAATTTATAAATTATTTCTTTCTCCTATTTTAGGTCCTAGCTGCAGATACCTTCCAACTTGTTCAGAATATTTTATTGATTGTTTAAATGAATATGGTCTTGTTAAGGGATCTTTAAAAGGAACAAAAAGAATTTTATCATGCCATCCACTTGGTGGACATGGATATGACCCTGTTAAAAAAGGTAAGAATTAATGGATTTAAAAAATACATTAGCCGCTGTCTCTTTAAGTGCAGCTATAATAGTGCTTTGGGGTTTATTTTTTGCTCCAGATCCACAGCAAAATAAAAAAGATCAGTTAGAAAAAGAAAGAAATGAACTAGTTAATAATGAGGATGCTCCAAAATTAATTGAAAATGATGAAATAAAAGTAATTACTAGAGATAAAGCAATTAAAGAGAGTGAAAGAATATTTTTTGAAAACGAAAATATAATTGGTTCTATATCTCTAAATGGTGCGGTTATTGACGACCTTACATTTAAAAATTATACCACAGAAGTTGATGGCGAAGAAAAAGTTACTTTATTAAATCCGAGAGAAATCAAAGCAGGTTATTACATAGACTCAGGGTGGGCAATAAATAATAGTGAAATTGAAACTCCAAATAACAAAACGGTTTGGGAGATTGTAGGAAATAATAAACTTTCTCCTAATAATCCAGTAAGATTAACATGGACTAATAATAATGATATTACATTTGAAAAAATAATAAAATTGGATGATAAATTTTTATTTAATATAGAACAAAAGATAATAAATAATTCTGAAAAAACATATAGCTTTTACCCATATGGTCAGGTCATAAGAAATACAGCCCCAGAGGTAACAAATTTTTATATTCTACACGAAGGTTTGTTGGGAGTATTTGATGGAGAACTAGTTGAGGAAGATTACGATGATATAGAGGAAAAACCTTATTCAAAAGTTGCGGATGAAGGTTATGTTTCTATAGTTGATAAATATTGGGTAGCCAGCATCATACCTGATAAGAATAAATCTTTCAGAGCTGATTTTGATTACAAAAATAAGTTTAAAGCAAGCTTCATAGAAAATAAACCAACAACTGTTGGAGCTAATGAAACGAAATCAAATAATTTTAAGGTTATAATTGCTGCTAAAGAAGTTGATATAATCGATGGTTATGCAGAAAATCAAAATATAAGTAAGTATGATTTAGTCATCGATTGGGGTTGGTTTTATTGGTTAGTAAAACCGTTATTCTTTGCTATAGATTATTTTTTTGAATTTTCTGGTAATTTTGGTGTAGCAATTATTTTAATTACAATTTGTATACGTATTGCATTTTTTCCTCTTGCAAATATGTCTTTTAAATCCATGGCTCGTATGAAACTTCTTCAGCCAGAAATGGCAAGACTGAAAGAACTGCATAAAGAAGATAAAGTTAAACTTCAACAAGAAATGATGGCCCTTTACAGAAGAGAAAAAGTAAATCCTCTTAGTGGTTGTTTTCCAATTTTGTTACAAATACCTTTTTTCTTTGCGATTTATAAAATGTTGTTTGTTACTATTGAGATGAGACACCAGCCATTTTTTGGTTGGATAAATGATCTAAGTGAGAGAGATCCTACAAGTATATTTAATGCATTTGGACTGTTGCCTTTTGATGTTCCAAATTTTTTAATTATTGGAGCGTGGCCATGTTTAATGGGCTTAACTATGTATTTACAACAAAAATTAAATCCAGCTCCTCCAGATCCAATACAGGCAAAAATATTTATGTTCTTCCCGTTATTTTTAACTGTAATATTGGCACCATTCCCAAGTGGATTGGTTATCTATTGGACATTTAATAATATTTTCACAATGATGCAGCAGGTTGTTATTATGAAAAAGACAACAGTTAAAACTCAAGTATAAAAATGAAAATTGAAGATTTGATGCCTAAAGATGGGCCATCCATCGATGAGGTAAAAAAATATGTTAACAAATATAAAAATGATTTAATAGTCATTAAATATGGAGGAAATGTTTTTATTGACAGAAATATATTTAACAATTTTATAGAAGATATAAGTTTATTAAACAAATTGGGCATATCAATTATAGTAATTCACGGAGGTGGACCAAGAATTAAAAGAGAATTAGATAAATCAAATATACAATCTAAATTTATAAAGGGTCTAAGAGTTACTGACGAAAAAATTATAAATATAGTTGAAGATGTTTTAATTGATTTTAATAAAGATATTGTCGAATCTTTAAAAACAAATAACATAGAGGCTGTTTCAATTCATTCTAAAAATAATAATATTATAGAAATTATTCCAGAGTCAAAAGAGCTTGGATTTGTTGGAAAGCCAAATATAATCAATAATGATATAATAATAAAATTATTAGAAAAAAATATAGTTCCCGTAATCTCTCCCTTAGGGCTAAAAAACAACCAAACATATAATATTAATGGAGATACAGCAGCAGGTGCTATAGCAAAATCTTTAAAAGCAAGGAGATTAATTTTAATGACAAATATAGAAGGTGTATTAGATAAGCAAAAAAAACTAATAGAAGAAGTCACATCATTAGAAATTTCAAAAATGGTTAAAGATGAAACTATAACAGGAGGCATGATTCCCAAAATTGTTACATGTCTAGATGCTGTAAATAATGGAGTTACAGGTGTTGTAATTGTTGATGGAAGAAAACCTCATTCAATTTTATTTGAGATTTTTTCTGATAAGGGCGCAGGAACGTTAATCAGAAAATGAAAGATTTAAAAAAAGTAAAATATCTAATTCTTGATATGGACGGTTGTGTGTATCATCCTAAATACTTAAAAACTTTATTTGGTCAAGTATCAGCTAGAATGACAGAATTTATAGCATTTAAGCTCAAGATTGATAAAGTTAGGGCAAAAGAGCTTCAATCAGAATATTTTTATAAATATGATACATCCTTAAATGGACTTTTAATTAATCACCCAGATAAAATTAATGCTCATGAATTTTTAAAATTTGTCCATACAATAAATTACGACTGTCTTGATAAAGATTTGGAATTAAGAAAAGAATTATTAAATCTTAATGTAAAAGTATACTGTGCAACTAATGGCAGTAGAGAGCATGCGCTAAACTGTATGAAGAAAATAGGAATAGAGGATTTATTTGAAGGAAAAATCATGGATATTGTAGATTTCAATTTCAAACCAAAACCAAACCCTAGGTCACTTAAATTATTGTGTGATAAATTTAATATACCTACTAATGAAGAAACTGTTTATGTGGAGGATATTTGTAAAAATCTTTCATCTGAAACAGCAAAAAATATGATCAAAGTTTGGTTTAGCAACAATGAGCCAATAAATGATATTGATAAATATAAAGATGTAGTAGATTATAAAATTGATAATCTTGCTTTATTTTTAAAAAAAATAAGGTTATTAAAAGAAC
>MDTD01106365.1_pt1 | contig 10349 bp, 8 predicted proteins | sample 811221 | NCBI WGS metagenome assembly MDTD01 (sample SAMN05326646, study PRJNA326480) | marine metagenome | isolation source: seawater | place: Pacific Ocean: South West | collected 2011
AAGTTGCTCCAAACCAGTTTGAGTGTGCTCCAATGTTTGAAGAGTGTAATTTGGCAAATGATCACAATTTATTATTGATGGATTTACTTGAAAAAGTTGCTAGAAAGCACAATTTTCGAGTTTTATTACATGAGAAGCCTTTTGCTGGAGTTAACGGTTCTGGTAAGCATAATAACTGGTCATTATCTACAAATACTGGTGTTAATTTATTATCTCCTGGAAAGAATCCAAAATCTAACTTACAGTTTTTAACCTTTTTTGTAAATACAATTAAAGCAATCCATGATAATGCAGATCTTTTAAGAGCTTCAATTGCATCAGCCGGAAATGATCACAGATTAGGTGCTAATGAAGCTCCCCCAGCAATTATTTCAGTATTTATAGGTTCACAACTATCCTATGCTCTAGATAATCTTGAGAAAAATATCAAAGCAGGAAAAATGACTCCTGAGGATAAAACTGAATTAAAATTAGATATTGGAAAAATCCCTCAAATTCTACTTGATAATACAGATAGAAATAGAACATCTCCTTTTGCCTTTACTGGTAATAAATTTGAATTTAGAGCTGTTGGATCAGCCTCTAATTGTAGCTCAGCAATGATTGTATTAAATACGATTATTGCAAAGCAGTTAAAAGAATTTAGAAAGTCAGTAGATTCAAGAATCAAAGGTGGTGATGGAAAAGATGAGGCTATTTTAAAAGAACTTCAAGTGATTATTAAATCTTCTAAAAAAATACGTTTTGAAGGGAATGGTTACGGTGATGAGTGGGTCAAGGAAGCTGAAAAAAGAGGTCTTTCTAACTTGAAAGATACGCCTAGAGCGCTTCAGATATGGGAAGATTCTAGAGTGGTTTCTTTATTTGAGGAGATTGGTGTTCTCTCAAAAGTTGAATTGGCTGCCAGACAAGAAATTGAATATGAAAATTATATTTTGAAAATTCAGATTGAATCGAGACTAATGTGGGATATTACTCAGAGTTATCTTATACCCGCTGCTGTAGAGTATCAAAATAAATTGATACAAAATGTTCAGGGTTTAAAATCTGTTTTAGGTGAAAAATCAAGTTTGAAATCTTCTGTTGCACAGATTGATTTAATCGAATCAATATCAAATCATTTAAATTCAATGAAAAGTGCATCTGATTTGATGCTTGAGGAAAGAAAAATAGCTAATAAAATTGATGATATTCAGGATAAAGCAATTGCATATTGTGATAAAGTCAAAGCCTGTTTTGATACCATTCGTTATCATGCAGATAAACTCGAAATGTTAATTGATGATGAAATATGGCCATTGCCAAAATTCAGAGAGTTGCTTTTTACACGATAGAGTTTTTTTTTAATCGGGCTGTTTTCAGTCCGATTTTTTAATTTTACATTCTAATGGTTTCGCCAATTGTATTTTTTGATGGAAATTGTGGTCTTTGTAGTCGCGTTGTAAGATTTATATACAAGCATGAGAAAAATCCTGTAATTATGTTTAGTCCATTACAAAGTGATTTTGCAATCAAAATTTTATCAAAGAATAATACAAAGCCAGATTTAAATACTTTTTACTTTTATTATAATGACACCCTTACTGATAGGTCAAGTGGTTTTTTAAAAATTATTCCTTTTTTAAAATGGTATTTTTCATTTTTATTGGTATTATGGATTTTCCCAAAATTTATTAGAGATTATTTTTATAACCTAATAGCTAAAAATAGATTAAAAATATATAAAGATGTTTGTTCTTATTCACCTGAATTAATTAAGCGTATTATAAAAAAGTAAATTTCTGTAGTTTTTATATTCTGTCAAGAACGTATCTGATTAATTCGATCATATCTTTTTGATATCCTTTTGAAAATTCTAAATTAGGTCTATTTGCAACTCCTAAACAAATTGTTGCACATTTATGCCCTAAAGCTCTTCCTAAGGAAAATAGGGTAGAGCTTTCCATTTCAAAATTCATAACTTTCATCCCTGAAGTGTTAACCTCTTCAAGTTTTTCATTGATTTGGGTTGTTTTGGTCGAAAGTCTTAATTGTCTACCTTGTGGCCCATAGAAACCAGAAGATGTAACAGTTATTCCATCAAAAATTTCATCAGAGTGGAGTTTATTTGTTAAATCTTTATTGGCAAAAACAAAGTACGGATTGATTTCTTCAGGAAGTCCGATTTTGGTTTTAATTTCCTTAGCAACATTAATTTCTTCTTCGGTAAATTCAATATTGTAAAAATGAGCAACATTATCTAATCCAATTGCAGCATTGCTGAGAACATATGAATGAACAGGTATTTCTGATTGTAATAGACCGCAGGTTCCAATTCGAACCAGATCAAGGCTTGTTTTATTTTTAAGGTCTGTTCTGGTCTCTAAATTAATATTTACAAGTGCATCAAGCTCATTTACAGTAATATCAATATTATCTGTTCCAATTCCTGTGGATAATGCAGATATTTTTTTTCCTTTGTATGTGCCCGTATGACAAACAAATTCGCGATGTTGAGATTTATGAATTATTTGATCAAATAAAGAAGAAACAAGAACAACTCGGTCTTGATCACCAACAAGAATTATTTTATTAGATATATCGTCGGGTGATAAACCAAGGTGATAGACTTGATTATTTGAATTTAATGTGAGTTCAGATTTAGGATATGTTTTCAAAAAAATTAATTTGTTAAATGACCAAAAACTTTTTGAAGAAGATCTGAAACTCTAGCCAATGGGTCTTTTCTTATTTTGTTTTCTTCTTTTTCAACCATTATAAATAATCCAGAGATAGCTTTTTCTGTAACAAATGCATCTAAATCAGGATTTATAGTTTCACCTCCAGTTAACATTGTTGCTTGATTGTATTTTTTAATTATTGGATTCCATTTATCAGTTAGTTTCACCTGTGATGTAACTTGTTTTACTTTTGGTAGAAATGCTTGAGTTAATTTAGATGTTGTTTGATCTTTAAGAAATTTTGTAGCTGCTCCATCACCGCCATTTAAGATAGCAAATCCATCTTGTAAACTCATTTTTTTTATTGCATCAATAAAAATAGGTAGAGCTTCTTTGCTTGCTGATTCCGCAGCTCTATTGAGAGTTTCTTCAAATTCACTTACTTTATTTGAAAAGCCTAGATCAATTGCTTTTTCTTTAACTTTTATAGCATCTGGAGGAAAAGGAAGTCTTATCTCATTATTTTTTAAAAAGCCATCTGTTACTGAAGTTAGCTTGACTGAGTTTTTAATGCCTAAACTTAAAGCTTCTTTTAATCCACTGATAACTTCATCATTAGTTAATGATGGTTCATCTGAGGAATTGTTTTGTGAATTGGTGTTGTTGACTATATTTACAGCCTCATTGACTACATCACAACTAGCTAATATCAGAATAGATGATATAACAATTAAAATTTTAGGATTCATTTCTTTTGATTTATCTATTTGTGTTTATTTTTCAATAAACATGCCAAATATACTTATCTTAATACATTAATAAAACCAGTATGGACAGATTTTCCATCATTTTCTCGATCTTTATAATTTACTCTCCAAGAATATGTTCCGGCTGGTACTTTTGATCCGTGATAATATCCATCCCATTTAGCATTACTATCATATGATTCCCATATTATTTCACCCCATCTATTGAATATAAATAGTGAGAAGCTTTCTAAATCTACTCCTTCAATTACAACTCCCCAACTTTGATTAAATTCATCATCATCTGGTGTAAATGTGTTAGGTGCATAGAAAATAATATCAGGAACAATTTCTAATTCAAGTGTAACAGTATCTGAACATCCCTCAGAAGTTGTTACAATTAATGTGATTGGGTATGTGCCAACTACACCCTCAGGGAATTTAAAGGTTCCACTTGCTTCTGTGCTAGAGGATGGAACAGAATTTGGGCTAAACCAATCCCATTGATCAATATTTCCTATAGATATATCTTGTGTTTGAATTTCTGTTTCAAACCAAGTAACAGGATTTCTAGAAATAGTAAAATCAGCAGTTGGAATGTCTGTTACAGTGACAATATCCGTGAAATTTGTTTGATAAACACAACCATATATTGATGTTACCAACATGTTTATATCAAATGTTCCTACTTGGTCGATTGTATGTGTAAATGGATTGGCTCCTGAGGCGATAATATTATCACCATTTGAAATTTGATATTCTGTAGATTGAATGTCGCTTGGATTGGTTGATTGATTGGTAAATGTGAAAATTCCAGGTATACAATCTGCTGTCTTATCAGGTGATAACATTGGGTTTATATCATTTGGAATGGTAACATCTAAACAAGCTTGTGAAGTTGGAGAGCCACATTGTTCAGATAAAACAACGCAATAATTTGTTAATGAAGCAGTAGGTATAACATCAAAATTAGCTCCCGTTCCAATGTCAACTCCACCTTGACTCCAAGTGAAAATATAAGGTGTTGATCCACCAGAACCAGTTGCTGATAAAGTTAAAACAGTACCGGGACATATAAGTGTGTCAGTTGTTATTGAAGTAATGGTGAGTGCTGGAGGCTCATTAATCTGAAAAGTCGTATCAATGATACATCCATTTGAATCGGTTACAGTGACAGTGTGAGGTCCAGCAGCTAGATCAGTGGCCGTATTACTAGAACTTGAAGAATTACTCCAAACATATGTATATGGGGCAGTTCCTTGAGTAACATTTACAGTGGCAGTTCCGTCAGCAGTAGAATTACAACTAGCATCCTGAACGTTTGTTAAAGATAATATCATTGAAGGTATTTCTGTAACTGTAATAGAGGTAGTTCCTGTACAACCACTGCTTGAATTAATTGTACAAGTGTAATTTCCTGCAGATAAATTTGAAGCTGTTTGGGTGGTTTGACCGCTAGGTGACCACAAATAAGATATGGTTCCAATAGCTGGTGACATTACAGCTGTTGCGGTTCCATTTGAGCTTCCCAAACAAGTTGCTTGTGTTGAGCTTACAGAATAAGTTGCATTTGTAGATGTAACGGTAACTGATGTTGTTGCTGAACAACCATTTCCATCGACCATTGTAACATCATAAGTTCCCGCTGAAACATTGTTTACAGTTTGTGTAGTTGCTCCACCTAATGATGGCCAATTGTATGTGATAGGACCTGATGTACCTGCCCCAGGTGTTGCGGTAACAGAACCTATCCCTTGGTCACAAGTGTCAGGAACAAAACTTGTTGTAACGTTGGCACTTCCAATCGATAACCAAGTTGTATCTGAAACAGAACCAATAGCAGTTCCACAAGCAGAACTTGTTAAGAAATATCCTGTGGGTATAGAAGGTAGTGTTGAAATATTAAGAACACCCCCATTGTAAGGAAATGATCCTCCTGAAGTAGAACCCCACAATAGAGAGCTGCCCACTCCACTAACTTGAATATAAGGTATATTACTCATGGTGTAAGTATTTGTATTAGTAGGTGATGCAGGCGCCCATCTTCGCCCATCATTTATGCATGCCCATTGAGAATTATTCCTTCCAGGCGTAACATATGCGACGGTTCCAGCTGCATTTTCTATTCCTTGAATAGCAAGACCTCCATTCCAACTTGCACAAGTAACTTTTCTTCCAATATGAACTTCAACAACATTTGTAGTTTCATACAAAATTAGGGCAGCATAATTACATTGTGAAAGACCACAAGAAAATGCTCCAATTTCTCTATACAATGCGATAAACTGTCTATTTGGTGCAGTACCAATGGTTTGGTATTGAATGTTTCCAGTTGTGCCAGCAAGTGATGGATGCATGTCTTGATAAAAAAGACTTATTGCATTTTGACATGTAGTTAAACTTCCAGTTGAAGGTAATGTTACACCAGCAGGTAATGACCATGGGCAGTATCCACCGGCGTTACTTAAATCAAATGAAGCAACACCATTTGATCCCAATGTAATTTGAGTGTGATTCGCTCCGAAAAAATTAAAATTAAAGCCAATATTAACTGCGGCACTAAATTGATCATCATATAAATTAGGAGTAATTACAGTTGGGTTGTTTAAATTAATTCCTACAGGAGTTCCCGTTAATGTTCCACAATCATTTATGGTAACTGTTTGACCTTGACAAGCAACCGCGCTGTCTCCAAGGCAAACAACAACTTGAGCATTAGTTTTGGTATAAACAAATGGGAGCATTAACAGGAATAAGATAAGTTTTTTCAAAATATAAATAATTAGTGCAGTATTAACATTCTAAACGTAAGAAGAACTGTTAAAGTTGCTTTAATTTATTGTAAAGATAATACTTAAAAATGCTTAAAAAAAATATACCAATTGATTATCAATTGAATAAGGCTCTTATCTGACTAGTTTTAGTATTTCTTCATACAAATGATCTTCGTCTCCAGATGCATAATTATTGTGAGAGTAGACTATTTTACCGTAAGTATTTATTAAAAAGGTATGTGGTATATTATTGACACCCATTGCTCTTTTTAAATTACCATTAGGATCCATTAATACCATGTATTCCCATCCTTTACCGTTTACATATAAAGGAACATTATTTTTTGTTTTTGAGTCATCTATTGAAACAGCAATAAGGGTAACACCCGTTTCATCCTGCCAGTCTTGATAAATTTCATGAATGGTATTCAGCTCTTTTTTACAAGGAGAACACCAAGTTGCCCAAAAACTAATAATTAAAGGGCCTTTAAATCCAAGTTCTGAAATATTTACAGTCTTTCCATTTATATTTTTTAATTCAATGGAAGGCAGACTTTTTAAATTTGAATCATTTTGTTCAATAATTGTATCTGTATTGGAAGTATTTATTTCAATTTCTGTTTTTTCCACACCTGTTATGCCTGGATTAGCTTGAGAAACATTATGAAGAGAAGCTTTGCTTTCTTTTTTGTCCTCTATTGATGTTGATATATTTTGTGTTTTTTTACAAGAAGCAATTAAAAAAAATAGAATTAAAAAAAATATGGTGTTTTTCATTCTTTTAATTAGTTTAAAATCGATATTATTCTTTCAGAAATAATCATGCCATTTTGATATTTAATTTCTTTGTGTGATTTGTTATCTCCAACATTAGAGTATGTAAGACCTGTATATGGCTTGGAGTTATAGGTGAAAAAATTAGTCATACTTAAAGAGTCGAATTCTTTTACTAGTTGCTCATCTTTAATTCTGTATTTATTATTTGATTTAATTTTTCCATTCTTTTTAAATACTTTTTTAGAATTTAAGACTCCATTTGTTAGGTTTTTTTCAATGATTATATTTCCTTTAAAGTTGAACATTTTAATTAAGCCAGTTCCATTAACAAAAATAGAATCATAAATAATAGTGCTGTCATTTTTTTTAACCAGATATCTCCCATTTAAATTTCCGTTATTATATGTACTAAAATAAATCAATCCATTTTTTTTATGTACTTCATGTGTTCCGTTTAAAGTATTGTTTAAGTATGATTTTTTTTCTTTTATTTTTCCATTATCAAACCATGAAGTGGATTGTTTTAATTTGCCATTATCGTATATTCTTTCATTAAATAGAACACCATTTGAATACCATGTTTTTTCATATAATAACATATTTAAAGTGTCTTTTCTTTCATAATTTAATTGTCCGTTTTGATACCATTTTTGATAAAGACCGCACCATTTTATTCTTGTACTATCAGGGTTGAAGCATTTATTGCCTTTTTCTTTAAGTTGTCCGTTTTTATACCATTTTTTTAGAGAGCCATTCATTTTTCCATCTCTGTATGAAGCTTCTTGTTTGATTTTTCTTTTTGAGTAATTTGAATAAGCAATACCATTTAAAGGAACAGATTCAAAATAAAGAACATCTCTTTTGTAAAAGCCATCGTCAAGATTAATAGTATCTTGAGCATACGAGCTTAAGAATGAAACAATAAAAAAGGTAATTATTATGTTTTGCATAACTAAATTTAGTGCAAATTAAGAAAAGTGATGTAATTTTGTGGTATGAATTTTGAAGAATTAATTTACACATATAATATTTTATGAAATCTAACACATTATTTTTGTCAATTGCTTTTTGTTTAGCATCATTTTCATTGGCATTTTCACAATTTAGTTTTAATGCGGGAACAGGTTATGTTTCTGCTTTTGGATCCAATGCTCCGGGTGGTCTTTTTGGCTTTCACCTTGGTGCTGAGGTGCCTAGAAATAATGATGTTACCTTTTATGGTCGTGTTAATCATTATTTAGCAAGAAGAGAAACTACAAGTGGAACAAGTTATGCAACTGCAATTGATTTAATGACTTCGCCCTATAATTTATTAATTAATTACACGAGTTCAACAAGCTTAACTTCTGTTGAAGGAGGTACTCGATATTATCTTGGCAATGGCTTTGACAATGGACTTTCTGTTTATGGTGGCAGTAACATGGCAATTTTATTTTATGGAGTTAAAAGAAACTATGATGAATTTGATCAGTCACTTTATGTTTTACCTATTGATGAAGATCCCAAAGGTACAATTTTATCATTGTCTGTAGGTTTACAAGGAGGTGTTAAATACACAATACCAGCAGTAGGTACAGTATACTTTGATATTACAGGTTCTTATGCAATACTTGCACAAGCAAATAATTATACCGCCTCAGAATCAAGTTTTTATTCTCCATTACTATTTGGATTTAATTTAGGTTTTAGAAAAGATCTATATTAAACAAATCATATAAGTTTCATTTTTCTTACTTTTATTTCAAATTTACAATCTAATTATGTCAACAAATATTCTTAAAGGAAAAAGAGGGATCATTTTTGGTGCTCTCAACAGCCAATCAATAGCTTGGAAAGTAGCTGAAAGAGCTCATGAAGAGGGAGCAACTTTTGTATTAACTAATGCTCCAATTGCCATGAGAATGGGTGAGATAAAAACACTTGCTGAAAAAACAAATAGTGAGATCATTCCTGCCGATGCAACAAATCTTGAAGATTTAGATAATCTTGTTACAAAATCAGTTGAAAGACTTGGCGGTAAAATAGATTTTGTTCTTCATTCTATAGGTATGTCTCCAAATGTTCGTAAAGGGAAAAAATATACTGAAAATGATTACAGATACTACATGCAGACAATGGATGTATCGGCAATTTCATTTCACAAAACTCTTGCGACATGTATGAAGCACGATGCATTAAGTGAATGGGGTTCTGTTATTGCTTTAAGTTATATTGCAGCTCAAAGAATTTTCCCTGACTATAATGATATGGCAGATGCGAAATCTCTTTTGGAATCTATCGCACGTTCATTTGGATATCATTATGGAATCAAGAAAAAAGTAAGAATTAACACAATTTCTCAATCCCCAACCGTTACAACAGCAGGTCAAGGCATCAAGGGATTTAAAGAATTCATTAATTTTTCTGAGCAAATGTCTCCATTAGGAAATGCACCTGCTCTTGCTTGTGCAGATTATTGTATTGCACTTTTTTCAGATTTAACAAAATATGTGACCATGCAAAATTTATTTCATGATGGTGGTTTTGCTACAACAGGAGTTACTCAAAAGGTAATAGAGCAATTCGGAGATGAATAAGTTTCGCATAAAAAAAATGATAATTTAACAGTTCAGTTACACGATTATTTTAATTTTGCGTTAAAATAATTTATAATGTCGATTTTAGTAAATCAAAATTCAAAAGTTTTAGTACAAGGCTTCACTGGCAGTGAAGGAACATTTCATACTTCACAAATGATAGAGTATGGAACAAATGTAGTAGGAGGTGTAACTCCTGGAAAAGGAGGTTCTACACATCTTGACAAACCAGTTTTTAATACAGTTAGTGAGGGCGTTGCTTCAACAGGGGCTAATGTATCAATAATATTTGTCCCTCCTGCTTTTGCTGCAGATGCAATTATGGAAGCAGCTAATTCAGGAATTAAAGTTATTGTTTGTATTACCGAAGGTATTCCTGTAAAGGATATGATCAAAGCGAAAGACTACATTAATGATTATGACTGTACACTTATTGGTCCCAATTGTCCTGGTATTATTACAGCAGATGAAGCTAAAGTAGGAATCATGCCTGGGTTTGTATTTAAAAAAGGTACAATTGGAATTGTTTCAAAGTCTGGTACTTTAACCTATGAAGCTGCTGATCAAGTAGCAAAAGCTGGTTTAGGTATTACAACAGCAATCGGAATTGGTGGAGATCCAATTATTGGAACTACGACTAAAGATGCTGTAGAGCTTTTAATGAATGATCCTGAAACTGAAGGCATTGTTATGATAGGTGAGATAGGAGGGAATTTAGAAGCGATTGCTGCTGATTGGATTCAGTCAAATAGCAAAAAACCAGTTGTAGGTTTTATAGCTGGAGAGACAGCTCCCAAAGGCAGAACAATGGGGCAT
>MDTD01003872.1_pt1 | contig 10347 bp, 8 predicted proteins | sample 811221 | NCBI WGS metagenome assembly MDTD01 (sample SAMN05326646, study PRJNA326480) | marine metagenome | isolation source: seawater | place: Pacific Ocean: South West | collected 2011
CCGGGAGCGGGGTTCCGTCGAATGCGATGCCCATGAAAAATCACCTCCAGGCGGTGGAGCCTGGAGGTGACGGAAGAGAAGAGAAGGAAGTCTGTTGGGGGACGGGCCTGTGGTGGGGCAGGTGATCCGTCCACCCGGGAAATCGGTTTATCGGTCTCCCCTTCTTGAACCTATTTGAACAAATACCGGGTCCTGTATGGGGCTTGAACGGGGGTTGGGCAATTTTTTTCGATCGGAACGGACGGTCCGTCGCCGTTGTTGAATTCCAATTCGGTCCCTGCAAGACAGTTAGCAATTTCCGTCCGCAGCAGACCGATTCCGGGAAACTTCGTATTCGTTGTGGTTGTCTGTGGGTGACTTGTGAGCAATCATGCGTATTCGCCGAATCGACCCGCAGCATGAAGAAGGATTTCCGGCCATGACCTATCTGATGGCGCTTGACGAAGGCACGACCAGTTGTCGCACGATCATCTTCGACGCGGATTGCAACATCGTCTCGGTGGCCCAGCACGAGTTCGCCCAGCACTTCCCGCACCCCGGCTGGGTCGAGCACGATGCGGAGGAGATCTGGACCACCCAGCACCGGACCATGACCGAGGCGCTGGAGCAGGCCGGGCTTGCGGCCGGTGACATCGTGTCGATCGGAATCACCAACCAGCGCGAGACCGTCGTGCTGTGGGATCGTCGGACGGGTCGCCCCGTCTACAACGCGATCGTCTGGCAGGATCGACGCACCGCCGACCTCATCGGGCGTTTCGACACCCCCGCCCACCGGGAGCTGGTCCGCAGCCGGACCGGTCTGCTGCTGGACCCCTATTTCTGCGCATCAAAGATCCACTGGCTCCTGGAGGAGGTGGACGGACTGCGGGCCGATGCCGAAGCGGGGCACATCGCGTTCGGCACCATCGACTGCTGGCTGCTCTGGAACCTCACCGGCGGGGCCGTGCACTGCACGGACGTGTCCAATGCATGTCGCACCCTGCTCTTCGATCTCCACCGCGGTCGGTGGGACGAGGAGCTGCTCGAACTGTTCGGGATCCCCGCGGGGATGCTTCCCGAGGTCCGTCCCACCAGTTGCGACTTCGGTGCCACCGACGCATCGCTGCTCGGGGAGCCGGTGCACATCGGCGGCATGATCGGCGACCAGCAGTCCGCGCTGTTCGGGCAGGCCTGCGTCGAACCGGGAATGGCGAAGACGACCTACGGCACCGGATGCTTCCTCCTGATGAACACCGGAGACGTCGCCATCACCAGCGAGCACAACATGCTCACGACCGTCGCGTGGCAGCTGGACGGACAGGATCCGACCTACGCGCTGGAGGGCAGCGTCTTCATGGGCGGTGCGTCCATCCAGTGGTTGCGTGACGGTCTGAAGCTGATTCACGATGCGCCGGCGGTGAACGAACTCGCCGGCTCCGTGCCCGACAGCGGCGGCGTGGTGCTCGTGCCCGCCTTCGCCGGTCTGGGAGCTCCGTACTGGGATCCCTTCGCACGCGGCGCGATTCTCGGCCTCACCCGCGGCAGCACCGACGCCCACGTGGCGCGGGCGACGCTCGAAGGCATCGCGTGCCAGGTGTGCGATCTCCTGGCTGCCATGGAGGGGGATTCGGGCGTGCCGTTGACGGAATTGCGCGTCGACGGGGGAGCCGCAGCCAGCGATCTGCTCATGCAGATCCAGTCCGACATGCTGGATCGGCCCGTCCTGCGGCCGCAGGTGCTGGAGACCACCGCCCTCGGGGCCGCCTTCATGGCCGGACTCGCCGCCGGCGTCTACGGTTCGCTTTCGGACATCAGCGGGCACTGGCACCAGGAGCACCGGTTCGAAGCCGGGATGGCGGCCGACGAACGGGCCGCACGCATGGCTCGCTGGAGCCGGGCCGTGACCCGGGCCCGGGGCTGGATGCAGGAGGACGACGATGCGGCGCAGTGACCTGATGAATCGGGTCGCCGGCGGCGATGACTGGGACGTGCTGGTGATCGGAGGCGGGGCCACCGGACTCGGCACCGCGGTCGACGCCGCGGCCCGCGGCTACCGCACGCTGCTGCTCGAACAGGTTGACTTCGCGAAGGCCACGAGCAGTCGCTCCACCAAGCTGGTCCACGGCGGCGTCCGCTACCTGCAGCAGGGGAACATCTCCCTGGTTCGGGAGGCCCTGCACGAGCGCGGGCTGATGTACGACAACGCGCCGCACCTGGTCACCGATCTCGCCTTCGTGGTGCCGCGCTACAAGTGGTGGGAAGGACCCTTCTACGGCATCGGACTGAAGCTCTACGACCTGCTGGCGGGCAAGCTGAATCTCGCACCGTCGCGGCGACTCTCTCACCGGCAGACCATGGAGGCGATACCGAACCTGGAGTCCGACGGACTCGACGGCGGCACGCAGTACCACGACGGGCAGTTCGACGACTCCCGGATGTGCACGACCCTCGTACGGACGGCGCTGGATCACGGTGCGGTCATGCTCAACCACGCTCCGGTGATCGGCCTGCTCCATGACGAACACGATCACGTGGCCGGTGTCCGTTTCCGCGATTCGGAGACCGGTACGGAGCACGAGGTGCGGGCCCGGGTGGTGGTCAATGCCACCGGTGTGTTTTCCAATGCCGTACGCCGCATGGACGATGCGGAGTCGGAGTCCATCGTGGAGCCCAGTCGCGGCGTCCACCTCGTGCTCGACGCGTCGTTCCTCCGGGGGAACACCGCGATCATGGTTCCGCACACCGACGACGGGCGGGTCCTCTTCGTGATCCCCTGGCACGAACGGTGCCTCGTCGGGACGACGGACGAGCAGGCTCCCGAGCCCGTTCTGGAACCCCGGGCCACGGACGAGGAGGTCGATTTCATCCTGCGCAATGCCGCCCGCTACCTCGATCGGGATCCCGGTCGCGAGGACGTGCTGAGCGTCTTCGCGGGACTGCGGCCGCTTGTGAAGCACGAGGGAACCGCCACCAAGAAGATCTCCCGCGAGCACGAGATCATCGTGTCCCGTGGGGGACTGGTCACCATCATCGGTGGAAAGTGGACCACGTACCGTCGTATGGCGGCGGACACCATGGAACACGCCATCGACGTGGGGGGGCTGGAGCGACGGGAGTGCGTCACGGAATCGCTTCGTCTCCACGGATGGCTTGATCGGGACGACCCTTCGATGCCCGATGCCAACTGGCTGCGGGTCTACGGCGCGGAAGCCCCCCGGGTCCTGGACGTCTGCCGGGAGATCGAGGGCGGGATGGATCCGCTGCACGCGCGGCTTCCCTATCCACGCGGCGTGGTGGTGCACGCGGTGCGGTGCGAACTGGCGCGGACGGTCGAGGATGTCCTGGCCCGCCGGACCCGGGCGCTGCTGCTGGATGCCGCCGCAGCCGCCGATGCGGCCGAGGACGTGGCGCGGCTGATGGCCGAAGAGATGGGACGGGATGCGGCGTGGGTGGAGTCGCAGGCCGCGGCGTTCCGCGAACTGGCCGCCGGCTACCAACTCGACTAGAGATCGATTGCGTGCGACTCGAGGTCCTCGAGTTGGCAGTGCCGCAGTGCGCCCTCGTGCGTCGATCCGAGCACCACCTTCGGAGCGCATCCGTTCAGCAGGGCCTCCTGCCACCGCGGGGCGCACAGGCACCAGCGATCGCCGTCCTTCAGTCCCGGAAATCCGTACTGCGGCATGGGAGTGGAGAGATCGTTTCCGACCGACTGCGAGAATGTGAGGAATTCGTCCGTCACCACCACGCACACGGTGTGGCTGCCGAGGTCGTCCGGTCCGGTCTCGCAGCACCCGCTCCGGTAGAAGCCGGTCAGTGGCTCGAGGGAGCAGGGCAGCAGCGGTTCGCCGAGAATGTTGCGCTGGGTCGCGGGAGTGTCGATGGATCGGATCATGTCCAGAGCCTAGCAGTTCAGTGCTGTCGTGAAGGAACCCAGGCCGTGGTCCGGCCCGCCAGCGTCAGGTGCTCGATCGGCGTTCCGTCGCGCAGGGCCGCGCCATCCTGCCGGCCCCATCGATGGTGGAACAGCCAGGCGCGGGGCAGACGGCTCTTCTCCGCGTTCACCCGGACGGCGGTGCGGATGACCGAGCCGAGGCAGCGACGCAGCGCCCGGACCTCGGACTCGTCCAGCGACTCCGCGCGGCGCCGGGGATCCAGTCGAGCCTGGTAGAGCACCTCGTCGGCGATCCAGTTGCCCACGCCGGCGGCGAAGGACTGATCGAGGAGAAGCCCCTTCAGGGTCACCTTGCGGCCCGCGATCCGTTTCGCGAAGGCGGCCGCCGTCGGCATGGAGAGGAGCGGATCGAACCCGAGTTTCGAAAGCGGTGGTTCGTCGCGGGGCGACTTCCGAAGCTTGATGCGGCCGAAGCGGCGGGCGCTGGTCATCGACAGTCGCCCTCCGTCGTCGAACTCGAGTTGGATCTTCCAGAATCTCGGGGGCCATTCGCTTCCGGGGTCGATGCCCGATTCCAGTTGGAGATGGCCTCCGTCGGGGACGTGGAACGCACCGGTCATCCCGAAGTGGAAGAGCGGCATGGGGGGGCGGTCCAGTTCGAACCACAACTGCTTGCCCAGACGCTCCACGCTGCGGACGGTCCGGCCGGTGAGGGTGCGGGCGAGGGTTCGGGGGGCGACGCCGTCGATCACGATGCGGTCATCGTCGCACTTCACACGCCGGATCAGACGTCCTTCGGCCACCTCGGCGGCCATGCGGCGTCCCCGTTCGACTTCTGGCAGTTCCGGCATGGAAGGAACAGTAGCCACGGTGCTCTCCGGCCGCAGCATTTACAATGAGAAATATGCATCGGCTGTTCATCATCCTGCTCACGGTCCTGCTCTGCGGGTGCGACGGATCGGATCCCTCCACCGTCGGTGCCGCCGACGGCCTGCCCAATCTGCAGTGCGTGGACCCGGACATGCAGGTCTGGGTCGGGGGACTGCCCCATCCGGGCCTGGGCCCTTCCACGCTGGAACGTCTCGGAATTCGATCGGTCATCGTGGTCGACGCGCCGCCTCCCGTCGGTGGCACGCGGGCCACCGTCCATCTGCCGCTGAAGTACTCCGGGATCGATGCCCTCGAAGCAAGTCATCTGACCTACCTGCTGGCGACGATGGAACGCCCGATCTACATCCACTGCCACCACGGCACCAACCGGGCGCCCGCCGCGGCCGCGATCGGGCTGATCGGAACCGGTGAGCTCACCGCGGAGCAGGGGCTTCGGCTGCTGGATCGCTCCGGAACCAACCCGTCCTTCGACGGGCTGTTCGAGGCCGTTCGCACGGCGACGCCGATTCCGGACGACCGGCGCGAACCCTACGACGGATCGGACGCCACGGTAGACGATTTCGCATTGTCGATGTCCGACGTCGACGAGGTCTTCGCCCGTCTCGAAGGAGCGTCCGAACGCGGGTGGACGGATCCGCAGTCGCCGGCGGACGCGGCGGAACTGGTCGATCTCCTCCGGGTCTCGCTCGACCGGACTTCGCTGAACGAGGATCTCCTCTTCCGTCGACTCTCCGAAGGAAGCATCGAACGCGCCACGGCGCTGGAGGACGCGCTGGTGCGGGGGGATCGCACGGAGTCGCTGCGAGAGATGAACAGTCTGGCCGCCACCTGCAGCGCCTGCCACAAGCGGTTCAGGAACTGATCCCACCGGGTTCGAAGTCCTCGTCCGCCATCTCGAAGAAGTCGAACTCGAAGGCCGGGCTCACGGTGCAGCCGACCAGGGTCCACTCGCCCAGTGATCGTGCGGACTGCCAGGCGTCCGGCGGCACGATGGCCTGCGGCGACTCGTCCTCGAACAGTCCGGGGCCCAGGGTGTGGCGGCGGACCGGCTTGTCCTCCTCGCTGACGAGCAGTTCCAGCGGTGCGCCTTCGTAGAAGTGCCAGATCTCCGTCGCATCGATGCGGTGCCAGCGGGATCGTTCTCCTCCCCGCAGCAGGAAGAGGATGGCGGTCCCGCTGCCGCGACCGCCGTCGGCGGGCTGGTCGCGCCAGGTCTCCCGGTAGAAACCGCCTTCCGGATGGGGTTTCAGTCCCAGTCGGGCGATGACCTCGTGGGCCGGGGGCAGGGTGTTTGGCCCGCTCACGTGTCCTCGCCCGATTCCGGCGTGGGCTCCGTCTCCTCCAGGGGGACGACCCGTTCGATGGTGCCGCCCTTGTCGCTCACGTAGCGGAGCGTCACCGGTTCGTCTCCCTCGACGAGGAAGCGGAACAGGCGGGTGCCGTTGGATCCGACTCCCTGTTCGTTGCGGATGCGGTGCGGTCGATGCTGATCCTCGGGGATGCTCATGCTGGACCACGGGGTGAACGAGTTCACGCCGCTGGATGCCACGACCCGCGTCGACTCGCCCGTGTCGCAGATCAGCTCGTCGGGGTGTCCGATGCGATGCCGACGGGCCCAGCCGAGGATGGTCGGGATCACCTTCGGATTCTCAACCTCGACGGTGATCTCCCAGAGGCCGGCCGGTCCGCGCCGCACCTGGAGCATGCCCCATTCGACCAGCGGCATCTCGTCGGCGTGGTACATCGTGAAGGCGAAGTTGCGATGGCACTCCTCCTCCTGGGCCCACAGGGGGGCGACGCGGTTGGCGTGGTTCTTGGTGCCGCCGATGAGCACGGTTCCGTAGGTGGGATGCTCTACTTCGCGGTAGGGGACGTAGACGTCCTCGAACTGGAGCATGTCACGGAACTCGATGGTGTCCTCGCGAGAGGTTAGTTCCTCGCTGGCGAACATCTTGTCGGTGGTCCACAGTTCGTTGACGAACGACATGATGCCCTCCTGCTCGTAGGTGAAGGAGGTCTCGTCGCCGTGGGTGGTGTAGAGATCCTCCCACGAGACCAGGGCGTCGTAGAACGGAATCATCTTCGAACCCTTGGTGGCCATCTCCTCCATCACCCGCAGGTCCGAGCCGGGGTACGACTGGTAGGAGGCTCCCGGCCCGTAGAGCACCATGCCGCCGGTGTTGTGGTACGACTGCACGCCGGCGATGTTGGGATGGGCCATGATGAACTCGGCCGTAGCCCGGCACTCGGGAAGACTCAGGGGGTAGTCGGTGGCTCCGTACTGGATGTACTCCGGCTGCCAGTCGCTGGGGAAGTTGCGGTTCGGGTCGTAGCCGCCTTCGCCGTCCTCGTTGATGTCCCCGTCGCCGTCGTTGTCGATGCCTTCCTGTCCGAGCCGGGTCCAGCCGCCGGGTTCCTCGTCGCGACCGACCCGGACGAAGAAGCGGGGATCGTCCTCGTCCCGCTTCCAGCGGCCGGTGGGATCCGCCACCCACATCGAGGTGATGTGACCGTCACCGTCGAGATCGTCGGGGCCGTCCTCGTCGTAGCGCCCGTCGTGGTCGTTGTCCGTGGGGCGGATGCCGCCGCGGAGCATGTTGGGGGTGGAGGCCTTCTCGAACCAGTACATGCGGCCGTCTGGGTTGGAGGAGGGCACGAAGTAGAAGGTCCGTTCCTGCATCAGCCTGGTCAGGGCATCGATGTTGCCGTGGCTGCGGGTCAGGTACCAGATGCTGTAGAGCACGGTCTCCGTGGCCTGGATCTCGTTGCCGTGGATGTTGCCCTCGATGTACATCGCGGTCTTCGACTCGGGAGGTCCGGTCTCGGGGTCGTTGAGCGTGACGAGCCAGATGTCCCGGCCGCCCACGGACGTGCCGATGGACTCCATCTCCAGGAGGTGGGGGTACGCACGGGTGAGGTCACGCAAGGCCTGGGTCATCTCCTCGTGGGTGTACCACCGGTTGAAGGAGAGATCGACCTTGCTCGGAGCGGGAGACTGCGCCTTCGCCACGGGGGCGAGCAGGCAGCAGGCGAGGATCAGAATGCCGAGACGATTCACAGTGCACCTCCATCCGTTTCATCGGTGGACAACGGGATCGAACGACGATCCTGTCCGTACTTCTCGCTGAAGAGTTCCACCTCCAGCGGGGCATCGCCCGGATGTTCCACGACCCAACGCATCTCGTAGCGGCCGCCGTCGCCCTCCAGTCGCCAGACCTTGTGCACCGGTCGTCCGGTGACGATGGCGTCCGGTTCGACGCCGAGTCGCACCACCCACGGACGGGCCCGGCGATTGCGCTTGGCCATGGCGGTGCCCGCGGGCAGCCGTCCCTCGTTGACCAGGGAGGCCTTCACCTCCCACAGTCCGTCCGAGAGCCGACGGACGTCGACATCCTGCAGTTCGACCGACGGCATGTGCCCGGCGAGGTCCAGGATGAAGTCGGCCTGTCGTCGACTGATTTCCTCGAGGGCCTCCACCGGAGGCACGCTGCGGAACATCGGAGCCCAGCCGCCGACCTCGACCCGCTCGTAGTCGGGATGGTCGATCTCGGTCCAGGCGACGAATCCTTCGCCGTTGCGGCGGCCGTCGCTGTACGCCAGCCAGTCGGATTCGGTGGGGGCGCCGCTCGATCGGCCCCGGGATCCGCCGCCGTCGTCCTTCACGACGCGTCGAATCTCGATGCCGGCCTGCTTGGCGAATCCCTCGACCATCTGCGGCGTCATGCGGCTCATCATGCTGTCGTCGTCGGGAACCGGGTAGCCCTGATCGAGGGCCCACTGCCGGAGTTCCTGCATGGTCTCCATGCTGATGTCGCCGATGCCCGAAGGTGTCAGCTTCTCGCCGCCGCCGCCACCACCGGCGCTGCCTCCCCCGCGACCCCCGCGGGCTCCGCGACCGCCGCGACCGCCGCGTCCGCCGCGTCCTCCGCGCGCTTCGCCCCCTCGTCCGCCCGGACGGCTTGCACCGCCGGGGGAGTGGTTGTGGGTGCCCAGGCGGCGTCGCATGGCTTCGCGTGCCGCGGTCCGTTCGTCGTCGTTGAGTTCGCCGTCGCCGTCGATGTCGAACTCCTCCATGAAGTCGCCGCCGTCGAAGCGCCCTCCGGGGCCACCCGCCGAATCGCCCGGACTCGCGGACGTTCCGTCCTGACCCGCCGAGGAGTCTTCCCCGGGTTCGGGGTTCGGCAGCGACCACAGGGGAGTCGAGAAGGCGGGGACGCCGTACTGGCCGTAGGCCCAGGCCACGAAGCTGCCGCCCCAGTCCGGCTGCTCGGGTTCCTGGAGACCGGTGACCTCCACGAAGCGTTCACTGATCATCTCGTACATCGCCTCGTCGTCCTTCTCGATGGTGTTCGGGGCGCCGGAGGGGGCCCGTCCGCTTTCCGAGATGGGGGTGGACAGGGTGTCGTGCCGACCGTAGACGACGACGGCTGCGATGGTCTGGTGGTCCAGTGCGTACTTCAGCAGGGCGAGGGATTCGGGTTCGGACAACTGGTGTCGTCCCGCTCCGTCGGCGTGGGCCTCGTACCCGTGCATGAAGTTCATGTTGAGATCGACGCCGCCGGGGCCGTCCTCGTTCAGACGTCCGTCCTCGTCGTTGTCCCAGCCTTCCATGGCCAGGTAGAACGCCGGACGTTCACCATCGGACCGGTCCGGACTCCGGTCGAGCCGGGGTTCGTCGGGATCGGCGATGCGATCGGCCTTCCGGGGATCGTAGATCCGCATCATCGTGATCATGCCGTCGCCGTTGAGATCGTCGGGACCGTCCTCGTCCATCGCGCGGTCGCGATCGGCGTCGTCCGGACGCGTGTTCCGGGGCGAAGCTGTGCGGATGTCGGAGTACAGCATGCGTTCGGTGCCGTCGGGATTCACCCGGGGCACCACGTACAGGGTGTGATCGGACAGGAACCGCTCGGCGGTCTCGTCGCCTTCCGCGGCGCGTTGGAGCAGCTGCTCCACGACGTTCATGGCGACGGCGGATCCGTGCAGGTGGTCGGCGTCGATACCGGCGACGAGCAGGATCGCGGGTCGGTCGCCCGGATCCTTTTCGCCTTCCATGCTGACCTGCAGGGCGATGATCTCACGGCCGTCGAGGCTGGTGCCGATGCTTTCGGCCTTGATCATGCCGCGGTGCGACTGGCCCAGTGCACGGGCCCGCTTCTGCAGTCCGCCGTGGTCCAGCCAGGTCGTGGCCGCTGCCGATACGGTCGTTCCGGTGTTCTCGACGGAGGCGGCGTGCGCCCCCACATACGTCGAGCACACCACGATGCTGATGAGGAGTGGGTTCTTCATGGAACCCGCCACGGTAGCAGAGGAGGCGGCCCCCGGTCCACTTCGGCGGGGGGATCCCGGCCAGGAACACGCCCGACAGGATTCGAACCTGTGACCTCCGCTTTAGGAAAGCGATGCTCTATCCAACTGAGCTACGGGCGCTGCGCGAACCGGGATTCTACTCAAAGACCGCGGGTCGCCGAAGCAACCCGCGGTCTTCCCGCTGGCTCGGTTGTACGGGCGGGCTCCGCGCCGGTTCATCCCCACAAACCGGGCGAAGAGGCCCCGATCGGCGGGTCAGGCCGATCGACGAGCCG
>MDTD01184612.1_pt1 | contig 10347 bp, 10 predicted proteins | sample 811221 | NCBI WGS metagenome assembly MDTD01 (sample SAMN05326646, study PRJNA326480) | marine metagenome | isolation source: seawater | place: Pacific Ocean: South West | collected 2011
ATAAATATGTATCTTTGTAGTCAAACTCAATTTCTTTGTTGTATAAATCTGCCCACCCATAAGAGTGAAAACTATTTGCTAAAAAGAGTAATACAATTATAAGTAAAGAATTTGTTCCAATTTGTAGATTTATTTCAGACGAATTTACTTCATTTCTAAAAAAATTATATAAGTAGTAAAAAGCGAGTGAAGTGACAATCACTTGGATTAACTGGAAGTATTTATTGTTCATAATTATTTAAAGTATATCTTTAATCTACGTAATAAATAAGAACTAAAATAATTGTTATGAACTCTCACTTATTTACTTTTACAAATTACAAAACGGAGAGAAATAGTAATTTTTACAATCTATATAATAAAATTGATAAAACGTGTCTTAATTTAATGGGTAAAAATAAATTAAACACTAAGTTTCATACGAATATAATTTATCCTATATTTTTCATAATCTTGATACCACTTTTATTTATAAAGTTAATTAAAAATAAAAATGTAAATAATTATATAGTTTTATTTCCTGGAATTTTAGAAATTATCTTTTTAAAAATTTTTCAACCGTTATTTAAATATAAAATTACCTATGACACATTTACGTCCTTTCACTTAACCCTTGTTAACGATAGAAAGTTAATTAAAGAAAATTCAATTTTTGCAAAAATAATAAAGCTTTTAGATACTTTATTTTTTACTCTTCCAGATAAATTAATCTTCGAAACCAATGAGATGAAAAACTACCTTGAGGGATTTTTAAATAAAAAAAAAGATATTAGCTTAATTCTTACATCTTACAGAGAGCTTCCAGCAAATCTAAAATTTATTGAGAGTAGTAAAAGTAAAAAAATAATTATCACATTTTGGGGTTCATTTGAAAGGATGCATGGACTAGACACAATTATCGATTCAGCAATTGAACTAGGAACTGATTATCAGTTCTATTTGTTAGGCAGTGGTCCCTATTTTAATCACATTGAGAATAGGGTTAAACAAGAGAATATTAATAATGTATTTTTACCCGGTTACATAAGCAAAGATATACAGGTTAAGGAAAATTTATATACATATATTTTAAAATCTGATATTTGTCTTGGAGCTTTCTCAGACTCTAAAAAAAATAATCTTGTGATTCCAGGGAAAGTAGTAGAAGCATTTCTTTTAGAAAAGCCGGTAGTTACTGTTAGATCTGAATATATTAAAAATAATTGTCTTGAATCTGTTTTTTCTGTTGAACCAGAAAATTCAAAAGAGTTAAGTAAGGCTATTAGATTACTAGCAAAAGACAGGGGGCTTAAAAAAAGCGTTGTAAAAAATTCAAAAAAATACTTTAAATCACACCATTCAAAAGAGTATTTTAAAAAAGAATTATTAGAATTTTTCAGTGAAAACTAAATAATTCATTTATTAATATGTTTATTGATGAATTATCTATATAGAAAAATAAGATCAGTTTTTTACTTACTTCTTAATATTGTTGTATTCATATTTCTGTTCCCATTTAAAAAAAAATCTAACCTAGAAATTGGTAGTCATCTAAAAAGAGATGAAGTGATAAATTATTTGCTAAATGAAAAGTTTCATAAAAATGGAAAATACTTAGAAATAGGGTGTGATCTCAATCAAACTTTCTCAAAAATTGATAATAATAACAAAACAGGGATTGATCCAGTACGCGGTGGAAACCTTAAACTATCATCAAAAGAATTTTTTGAAAATTATAATAAAGAATTTTTTGATGTTGTGTTCATTGATGGTTCACACCTAATTGAAGATGTTTACTATGACACTGTTCAGGCGTTAAAAAATTTAAATTTAGGTGGGTATATATTGTTAGATGATGTCTTGCCTAACAACAATTTAAATACATTTCGAAAAAGACTGACTTTACATTCTTTCCAAGATGCGTATAAAATCTTATTTTTTATTTCGAGTCTTTCATTTATAGACCTATACCTTTTGCCCTGCGATCATGGAATGGCACTTATTAAACTTATTGATAAACCAATAGTTGAACAATTGGAGTTTGATTTCAGCAATATTAATTTTGATAGTTATATTGAATTTTTAAAAAATAGTAATTTTGCGAGAATCAACAAAATTGATGATCTGCAGTTATTGGTTAATAAAAAACTAATTTAAAATATTATCATGAAATACTTCAAAAACTTATCAGTATTCTTTATTAACTTACTTTTTTACTTTTTTGTCTTTTCTTTTTTCAGTTCAAGAGCATACTCATTATTAGTTGCATCTTTAAATAATTTTTCTAATGACTTGTCTAATATTGGTTTTCAATATGTTGATAATGTAAGTACAAATTTTATAGTTATAATAATTGCTGTATTGAACACTCTGTTTTTAGTTTATTTCACTAATTTAAACTATTTCAAAAATAGTCCAGAGAAAATAATTATTGAGTTAATTAAATTTGCAACAATAAATGCCGGTGTTTTTACTTTTACGTTGTATATATTTAGATTATTTAACCTTCCGCGTTCGATAATAATTTTGAGCTTAATATTTTTCCCAATCGTATTTGGTTTGTGGTTATTTTTAGTTGGAAATATTCAAAAATTTAGTTTTAGTAAAAAAGGAGTTGCATTCTCTGTTTTAACAATATTAGTTTTTGGTTCAATTGTATTCTTTACCTCAAGAAGCTTTGACTCAGCTACTGTTTCAGTTCAACAAGGAACAACATCAAATCAACCTGGCCTTTTAAATTTCGATTTAGATGTAACTTCTGATCCTGGAGAACTTGTTTGTAATCCGTGGTCAGGAAGTGATAATTTTGTTTCATGTTTATACGGAGTCGAAATTACGGAAACAATTGCTATTGATTTACAAATTAATAACATATCGATATTCAACGATGAAATTTATTTAATTGTAGAAACAGGAAAAGTACTGAAAGTTGAAGGTGAAGGTTATTCCGAATTCCTAAATATTGAAGATAAAGTGCTTTACAAAGACGGGGGAGAAGAAGGATTTTTTGATATAGCTTTCCATCCTTCAGGTGAATATTTTTTAATTAGCTATTCGAATCTTAATAATGCGTTAGAAGTTGACAAGTATTTTATCCGTGACAATAAGGTCATATTTGATACAGTTCTTTTTGATGTCCCAAACAATCAATGTTGCCACTTTGCTGGTACTTTACAATGGTCTGATTATTTTAAAGGATTTTTGCTTTCAGTAGGAGATATGGAAGCAAACAATGCTTCAGTTTTAAATTCTGAGTCTTTGAACACGACTTCTCTTAGGGGAAAAGTAATTTTGCTAGAGTCCGAAAATAAGATTTATTCACCAAAAATTAATTCTGTAAACATTTACGAACCTCCTCAAAACATTGTTGCTTACGGGCTAAGAAATCCATGGCAAATGATGGAGCATGAGGGAAAGTTAATTATTCCAGACGTTGGTAATCAAAATATTGAAGAATTAAATATTATCCCTTATGAAGAGTTTCCTAATGGTTGTGAAGCAAATGTTTATATTGAAATAGAAGGTGGTCAATTGAGTTGTGACATTCAAAATTCTATATCGTTAGGCTGGCCAATATTTGAAGGGCCATTTTTTGCAAAAGAACTAAATGCAAAAACAGGCGGGGACTTATTAACTGACGAAGAAAATGTCACAGAACTATACATATGGTATGGAGGAAATGATAATACCTACAATAAAGCGGATCAATTTTTAATAGAAACAAGCAAAAGACCAAGCGTCTATTACAACCACCAACCTGGAAATGGAGTTTACAGAGCAGCTATTATTGGCGGAGATGTTATTAAGAATGAAGATAGCTATTACAATAATTTTTATTTTTTTACTGATTACGTAACATTAGAAATTTTTGCCTATGATATGGTCGATAATAAGCTTTATGTTTTTCCTATGATTAATTCATATAATACTAACCCCACATCAGTAGCAGCTCACCCAACCAAGAAAGATGTTTTAATAATTGCTCTTAAGTCAGGCCAAATTTTAGAAGTTAGCCTGCCCGAGTTACCAAAACTAGAGCAATAAAATAAGAGATAAAAATTTATAGGTTTATTTGAATCTTGGATATATTATTAAATTGTCGGATTTAAATATGAAAAAAATACTTCTTGTAGGTTCATCAGGGTTCTTGGGGAAAAATGTATTAAATCAAATTAATAAAGAAAATGAAATTCATTTAATATCAGGAAAAGATGAATGCGATGTTTCCGACATTGCTAGTTTAAAAAGTTTTGTTTCCGAACTCGATTTTGATTACATAATTAATTGTGCAGCTTTTGTAGGAGGCATAGCTTACGGATATAAATATCCTGCTGAAATGTTGTCAGTAAATTTAAAAATTGCAAACAATATATATGAAATAGCAAAAGAAAATTCAGTAAAATTATTGATCAATCCTATTCCTAATTGTGTTTACCCGGGACACTTGAATACTTATAAAGAAGAAAACCTTTGGGATGGACCGCCACACGAATCAGTATTTAATTACGCACTTTCAAAAAGAATGTTTATTGCTTTGGGTTCTAGTTATTTCACACAATACAATCTTTCTTCATGTTCTGTGATAATGTCAAATATGTATGGGCCCCATGATCACTTCGAAGAAAATAGATCACATGCTATGGGGGCACTTATAGACAAAATTTACAGAGCAAAAATTAATAACCAAAATACTGTTGATATATGGGGTACCGGAAAGCAAATAAGAGAATGGTTATATGTTAAAGATGGTGCCAATGCATTGATTAAATGTTTAAATTTATCAAGTGGAAATTATTTATTTAATATTGGTGAAAGTAAAGGAATATCTATTCTTGATTTGGCAAATTTAATCAAAGATACTGTTGGTTGGGATGGAGAGTTTAATTTTGATACTACAAAGCCGGAGGGTGTTCTTGAGAAGAAGGTTGATGGCAGCATAGGAATGAAAATTATTAATTGGGAACCAAACTATAGTTTAAAAGACGGAGTGAAAGAGACTACAGATTGGTACATTGAAAACTATGGAAAGTAAATTCATAGAAGAAGTTAAAGTTGATGGTATTCATTACTGCACTATTGTAAGGCCAAATCTAAGCAAAGAAGGCTTAAACTTTGTTACATCAGATGAACAGTCTATGCAAGTAGGAATTTGGAACTATAAAGAAGAAAAAGAGTTAGAGCCACATTATCATAATGAATTTGACAGAACAGCTAATATAACTTCAGAATCTGTGTTTGTTAGTAGTGGAAAGATATTAGCAAGCGTTTATAAAAAAAATAAAGAATTGGTTTGTGAACAAATACTTAATGAAGGTGAAATGATTATTCAGTTTTATGGAATACATGAATACAAAATACTCGATGATGCAATAGTTATTGAAACAAAGAATGGGCCATATTTCGGTCCTGACAAAGACAGAACAAGGGTCGATCTTGGATAGAATTTTTCAGGTTGAACCATCAATATCAAGTGATGATATAGAAGCAGTAAATAGTTATATTTCTTCTGGTTCTTGGATAACAGAACATAAGTTGACAGAAGATTTAGAGAACCAGATAAAACAATATTTAGATAGAGAATATGCGGTAGCAGTACCCAATGGAACTATTGCAATCTACCTTTCTTTACTAGCGGCAGGTATAAAAGAAAATATGAAAGTAGTAGTTCCAAATGTAACAATGATTGCCACAATTAATGCTGTTTTATGGGCAAAAGCTGAACCAATACTTGTTGATGTAGATGAAAGTTTATGTTTATCTTATGACAAACTAATGAAAATTGATGAAGAATTTGACTGTTTAATTTTTGTTCCTTTAAATGGAAGAACTGGCGATGGTGAGAAAATTCAAGAATGGTGTTCTGAAAATAATATATTATTTATTGAAGACTCTGCTCACGCATTAGGTTCTAGTTATAAGTCACAAAAATGTGGTTCACTTGGCGATTTAAGTGTGATTTCATTTACACCTCACAAAATTATAACCATGGGTCAAGGAGGAATGGTTTTCACAAATGACCAAAATTTTTACGAATATCTAATTTCAATCAAAACTTTTAATAGATCAAAAGATAAGTCTGATTGGCATGAAGGTTTTGGCCTAAATTTTAAAATTACCGATCTACAATCATCTTTAGGCATATCACAATTTTCAAAATTAGAACAATTCATAAGCAAGAAAATTCACATATTTAATTTTTACCAAAATCATATAAGTTCTGACAAAATTAAATTAAAAACATTTGAAGCAGGCGAAATTCCATGGTTTTTTGATATCGAATTAGATTCATATGAAGAGAAAGAAAAATTAAAAGATTATTTAGATAAAAATAATATTGAGACACGTGATTGTTATCCTGCTTTGTCTTCTCAAAATTATTTAAGTAATTATCAAACTAATGAATTAAGTTTTTCAGAAGATATTTGTAAAAGAATTTTATGGCTTCCGTCAGGAAATAATCTCAACGATGAACAACTCTTATATATTTGTGAGACAATAGCAAACTTTAAATAATCTTAATTATGTTTGTAAACATAACTATCATAAAGTAATGATTAATTTCATTATTTGGAAATTTAAAAAAATATATTATAAATTATTTAACATGCCTACTTCAAAAGACACCTTACAATATAGAGATTATCTTCATCGTGAACTGGTTGAAATTTATGGGGTAAAGTATTTTCAAAATAAAAGAATACTTGAAATTGGTCCTCGTGATGGTGAAGACTCTTTTAAGATAGAAGAATTTAATCCATCGGAATATGTTCTAATTGATTTACCTGATAAAGAAGAGATAAATTTAAAGTGGTTAGGCAATCTAAAATCTAATCACAAATTTATACAAACTAATTTTTTATATATGACACAAGAAGATTACGAAAGTTTAGGTAAGTTTGATTTAATTTATTTTACTGGTGTTTTGTACCACAACCCAGAGCAGTTAAGATTTATACAAAAACTTTATGACAAGTTAAATAATGGTGGCGTTTTAGTTTTTGAAAGCGCTACTACAAGAAAAAGAAAGTTTATAAATGAGAATGTAGTTGAAATTCATTATCCAAAAACCTATCGAGATACTACAACTGTAAGCCACCTACCATCAAAAAAAGCAATTATCAGCTGGCTCCAAATGGTAGGATTTAAAGAGATTCATAATTCCAAATGTTACGACAAAGAAAATTACAACCTAAAGAATATACGTTTTGCGTGTATTTCTAGAAAAAATGTAGAAGATAAGCCAGATAGCTATTATGCAAAACAATTAAAAGAGCAGGCATTTATAATCGGAAAATCTACCTAATAATTATGAAGGATATTACCTATATCTTTAAATCAGGGCGTTTAAACAGGATTGATGAAGATAGCGAATATGCTAAGGAATTTTTTTATTCATATACTTTTTTAAAAAATAAGTATAAAAATCTAGCTGTAATTGAAGACAAAGAAGGGCTTAATAAGCGCTATATATTTGTTGAAAAAATATTAAGAAAATTTAATCTGCCAATTTTTTACAGTAAAATAATTAATAAAAAAAATCTTGAAATTTTACAAAATTCCGATGTTATTTTTTCCACTAATCCTGGACTAGCACTTACAATATCTTCGTTTGTTAAAAGATTAAAAAGGCATAAGAACTTAAAATTTATAACAATTAATTCTGGAGTATTTACAAATATTTATGGTGAAGTATTGGGAAGAAATTTTGTTAAAAATTTTTTTATAAAAAGATTTTTAAATAATATTGACGTTATTATTTTCACATCAAAAACAGAACACAAAAAACTTTCAAAAATATTTAGTAAATATAGTCACAAGTTTGTTCACAAGTTATTTTCTATAGATACAGAGTTCTGGAAATCAGATTTGATTCCATCAAGTCAAAAAAACGAAATTTTATTTATTGGCAACAACGCTATGAGAGATTTTGAGAAAGTAATAGATATTGTTAAAAAGTTGCCAGACAAACAATTTAAAATAATTTCTTCTTTTATAGATGAAAAAAAACTTCCTGAAAATGCAGAATTAATTAAAGGAGATTGGAATAAAAATATTTTGTCTGACCTAGATATAAAAAAACTATATAATCATTCACGTTTAGTATTTTTACCCTTAGATGACACATTAGTTGCGTCTGGTCAGAGTGTAGCTATGCAATCCATGACTGCTGGAACTCCAGTTTTAATATCTAAAACAACAGGATTTTGGGATTTTGAAAACTTTATTAATAAAGAACATATTTTTTTTGTTGAAGACAATAGTGTGCAATCTTGGGTTGATAAAATAAATAGCATTTACGATGATTGTGAAACACTTGATAAAGTCGCAAAAAATGGTCAAAAGTTAATTGAAGATAAGTTTAGTATTTTAGAATTTACAAAATTTTTAGAAAATTTATTTGAATAAATATATTGAAATTACTTTAGTTTTCTCTTGAGAAATAGAAAATAATTTTTTAAATTTGTATATTTATTAAAAAAATATTTTATTTTTTTAAAATTACTTTTTATATTTTCATTTCTAATAAAAACTTTTTTTCTTTTACTAAATAAATCCTGATCTTGATTTATTTTTACTTCTAATTCTCCAAGCTCTGGATTTTTTGCTTCTAAAATCTTTTTTTCCCAATAGTCTATATATAGAAAGTCGAAATTTTTTTTATCAAAACTTTTAGACAATGTTTCTAAATCTTCTAAATTATTTATTTTTAGATTTTCAAGAAAGATAATTGGAAATTTTTTAAAATTTTTAAATGCAATGTGATCTTTTGTGACAGGAATTGATCCCGCGACAAGTGTTTCCCATATTCTATAAGTATCAATTCCATTTCCAATAGGACATAAATTGAAAGCATATTTTCTCAAATTTTGTTGATATTGGTCTGGGTTTATTTGGTCAACATCAACAATAGCCCAATTTTTTTTAGCAAAATAAGACTTTAGACCAGAACGTTCTTTGTTATTGGTATTATCACGAAAGTTAATGTAAATTTTGTTTATCTTATCACCATTTAAATTGCTCTCAACTCCATAGCTATTTTCATAAAAGTTTGTAAACTCACCAGGTATTCCAATAGGTATTGGAATTAATTTATCATTTTTATGTATGATGTTTATTCCAAACCAATTATTAATACAATCAGGCTTACGTGAATATATAGCTTTTGTTACTGGTACATCAGATTCGTGAGTAATTAGAGTTAAATTTTTGAGATTTTTTACTTGTTGTAAATCTTCAAATAAAAAATTTATCGCTTCGGTATTTGAATAAATTATTGAATTTTCATGAAGATTATAATTTTTTATTTTCACAAGGTAGAAATTACCTCTTTCAGACAACAGCTCATAATTTTTAGATTCCTTGGTTTCTATAAAACTCTTCGGAACATATCTAGAAAAAATTATATCTGAAATATTGCTGAAAGAATCTGAGCTAATTATTTGACTACTGTAAACCACAATCTGAGTATATTTTGTTTGTTTTTTTAATGTTAAATTTGTTAATTGAAAGCAAATTTATTAATGTATTCTCTTTTGATAAATTACGATGGATTCATTTATTTTATAAATATCATATTTATTCGAAAGTTTTTCTTTTATATGATTGAATCTAGAAACATAGAATGTCTCAAAAATTATATAATTTGGATTCAGTTCTATGATATTGTCAATTATAAAATTTAAATTTAATTCAATTGATATTAGGACATCTATTTTTTTATCATTTTTTTGTTTATAAAAATAATCTATTGTATTTATCTCTGATACATTTCCTACGAATTTTTGGTATCGGGAGACATCTTCCTGTGATATTTGTGCAAAATTATCAACTCCATAAAATAAATCATTTTTAAAAAATTTGGTTAAGTATAGAAATATATTTCCAATTCCTGACGGATAGTCAAGTATCATCCCGCCTTTTAAAAATCCCTTTTCAACTAATTCCAATATTTCATTTAGAGCAAATACATTAGCTGGATAAAGATGAAAAGTTTTTATATAATTTAGTTCAGTAAATGATGTAGCTTTAATAATTTTTTCACCATATCCATAATTATGTAAATCATCGAAATATTCAGCATTGATAACTTTATTTAAATGTTCTGAACCAGAATATGATTTAGTGTTTTCATTATCAAAACTATATTTTTTTAGTAGATCAACATTAAGAGGATTGTACTTTTTAATATTTTCATTTATAAAATTTTTGTTTGCTTGAAGTGCATTTAGGAAATCAAAATCAAAATTATTTTTAATGGTTAGTAAGGGATTAAGGAAAAACAAAAATGTATTTTTTAGATACCACTTTGTTTTATTTAAAAAATTATTTTTCATTTTGAATTAATTCATAGGGTGAAACTACCATTAC
>MDTD01075823.1_pt1 | contig 10346 bp, 5 predicted proteins | sample 811221 | NCBI WGS metagenome assembly MDTD01 (sample SAMN05326646, study PRJNA326480) | marine metagenome | isolation source: seawater | place: Pacific Ocean: South West | collected 2011
TCGTGTCTCCGACGGATGCGGGATCGAGCATATGTCCGCGAAAACACCCCAGAGCCGGGTCGGCTCCAGTTCTCTCAAATTCATTTTCAGCATACCTCCAGCTGTATAATTTAAAAACCTATAATATACAGCAAAAAAACGATATCACAACCCCGGGAAAAAAAATGCTTCCAGACAAAGGTTGAGCATCGGAAAAACTGCTCGAACGCTCAACGTCCTTGAAAAATTAACTCGTGCATTTTTCATAGACATCGCTTTTCGAGAATGGAAGAATTAGGCGCGCAATAAATTGCGCAATATTCCGCCCGTTGGAGACGGGCGGCCAACGCTCCTGCGTTGAATCCAGTCCGGGCACGGCATGATATAGTCTTTAAATTAGTTCTTCTTGCTTTGTCTTTGCGTAAGTATTACCAGTCGGAATCGCGGATATCCGGCATTGCCAGATTGTCCATCATGCGGTTCAGCAGTTTTTCGATCATCATCTGTTTGACTTCCGCATAATCCGGGTCATCCCAGCGGTTGATATGGTTATCCGGATCGTTAGCGAAATCAAAAAGCTGTCCGTATGGGCGGTTCTTAAAGTATACGATGCGGTAGCGGCCGTCATAGATCGAGAAGGTATGCTCATTGAGTCCTTCATCGGGGGTACCGTACGGATTCTTATGGTACTGGAAATCGGTATAGACATCATCATGGATGACTAAGTCCTCTCCGTCGAGAACCGGCTTCCATGATTTACCCTGAACCAGTGGAGGAGTATCTACCCCGGCCAGGTCAAGTAAGGTCGGCATCAGGTCAATGCTCTCAGCCAGTCCCGCAAGCTTCTTACCCTGGGGCACACCAGGCCCGGCCATGATGCCCGGAACTTTCAATGCACCGTCATAAAAGAATATACGCTTCTGTCCGAACCAGTGTTCGCCCATCATATCACCGTGATCAGAAGTCAGCAGGAATATCGTATTATCCAGAACTCCCATCTTTTCCAAGCCGTCGAGCATCCGGCCGATCTGGTCGTCAATATGGGAGATCATGCCCATATACATGGCAATAGTTTTTTTCCAGACAGTTTCCAGCGGGACGGAGGGATCGCGCCACCACTTGCGCATCGCCAAATCTTTGAGCACCTGAGGATAAGCCTGAAATTCCTCCTCGATTTGAGCAGGGAGTGGAATATCTTCCGGATCATACATACTGCCCCACGGTTCCGGCGCGCGGTAAGGACCGTGCGGATCCCAGGTCCCGGCCCAGAGCATAAACGGCTGTTCCGAGGCCTTGTCATTGTGTTCCTTGATAAAATCGAGCGAACGGTCGACGACCCACGAATTCAGACTAAGCTCCTCCGGCACGTCAGTATGACTGCCGGGCATATCATGCTCACAATGCTCGTTAGCAAAAGCGATATCATCATAATACTCCGGGTGCTCAGCCTTGATCCAGGCCAGGTAATCGTTATCCGGGTCGGTGTTGCCGCAGTAAACCTGGGCATGGGTACACTGTTGAAAACCGTAAAAACCGGACTTCGGATATTCCGGCCGCGGCTGAGTACAGACAACATGGGTCCGGCCAACCGCCATTGTATGATAACCGTTATCACTGAGGACGTCCGCAATTGTCTGTTTACTGGTCGGCAGATCATAACCATTATCGTTGACGCCGTGGCGACAGGAATAGGTTCCGGTCAGGATCGAGGCCCGGGACGGCATGCAAACCGTACTCTGAACGTAAAGGTTTTCGTACCTGACGCCGCGTTCGGCCAGTTTGTCAAGGTTGGGTGTTTTTATCATCGGGTGACCGGCACAACTGAGAAAGTCGGCGCGCTGGTGGTCCGTGCAGAAGATAACAATATTGGGTTTCATGTTTTAAGCTGGTCCTTGGATTATTATATTGGTCAAATTATTGTTTTTTAAAGTTTTCAGGTTCAACCACATCTCCTGTTTCAACATACCACTGAAACAGCTTTGACTGCAATGAGTTTTTTACCGAACAGATTTCATCTGTCAAGTTACCAACTAACAGGTTCACCTGTTCCAAAGGATCTTTGAGCAGGTCGTACAACTCATCTTTATCCTGCTGTCGCCAGATGTATTTCCACTGCGCGGTCCTGATCATCGTGGAACGGCAGGCTGCAACGGGATAGTTCTGAAAAACAACCCAGTTCGGATAATAACTGCATTCAGGCTCAAAATCGGCCACGACCGCACGCTCAATACTTATCGGTTCATCACATAATAGGTTAGCTCCGGCATCGGCATATACCGCATCCCGGTGTTCACTTACATCCCCGTCTATAACCGGCAGTAAAGACTGACCGAAATGACTCCAGCGCGGTTGAATATCAAGCAGGTCAAGGATCGTGGCAAAAACATCGATATGCTGAACAAATACATCGTTGACGCCGTGATTCTTCTGATGAGGAAGCTTCGCGGCCAATGGGACCCGCAAAATAGCGTCATGAAACGAAATGAACCATTTTTCAGGCAATCCGTAATCGCCATTATAGTTGCCGTGATCGGAAGTAAGAAAAACCGCACTTTCATCGTAGGAGCCGGTTTCCTTCATTGTACTGACCAGATCCCCAAAGAGTTTATCCATCATGCTTATCATGCCGCAATATAGCGCCTTGATCTTATTGAAATGTTCAGGCTCCACTTCACTCATGCGGCTGACGTCACGCAGTATCTCCATGAATTCCGGTTCACCCGACACGGCGCCATGTGGAACCGGCGGCTCCATATCCTCCGGCGCGTACATTGAATAAAACGGTTCAGCCGCGGCATAGGGAGGGTGAGGAAATGTTGTATTTATCCAAAGACAGTAAGGTTCTTCAGGAGGATTACGCAGGAAATCCTGAGCCGCACGAACCAGCATCACATCAGGATGACGTTCAAAATCCTCCTTTATCTCTCCGAAGTGGAACGAATAATACCTTCGATCATCCACAGAATAAGGCACACCCTCACCGGTCATCAAGTTTCCGCCCCACATTGAACCGGCGTTGTCAGGCGTAAGAATCGTATCGACGCTTTCGGCAATAGCCTTTTCGGTCAACATATCGTTTTTACCGCCCCAGGCAATATGGTATCCCTGTTCCTTCAAATATGAAAACAGGTGCGGCTCTTCATGGTCCACCAGAAAATCCTGACTGCGATGTCCACGGGTGTGCGGATACCAGCCGGTACAAAAACTGCAGCGCGACGGCGTGCACACAGGATTGGTCACATAAGACTGATTAAAGACCATCCCCTCCGAGGCCATTTTGTCATAGTTCGGTGTTTTGATGTATGGATGGCCCGCGGAGCCGGTGTAGTCTCCGCGCCATTGATCGGTCATAAAGATAACAATATTAGGTTTCATTCTTATTCCAAATTATTTCTGAAAAACATCCCGGGATTATAATATTTCCCGGTTTATCCAGTTTTCAAGCAAATAAATTATTTACTCAAGACAATTATCGGCCAAAGGTCGGGACGCCGGTTGCAATGCGCGCCTGCTTCGGTCGAGTTGCTCAAACCGTGATAATCATGTTTATCGAAATCGTGGATGTAGACTCCGAAACCGGCCCTGAATCCAGCCTTCAGGCGCATCGGCTCAATCGTTATCTGCGGGAATATAATCACATAGCTGCATGTGTTTCCTTTAGTCACGAACTTGTTCCTGATGGTCTTCGCGGCTTTTTCCTTAGTCAGGAAGCCGACACCACCGGCCAACTGCTGGTTAACCTCCTGCCGACGATAGATACCTTCCGACCCGTTGCCGTAGAAGTCATAACGGTAATCGTCATCGTCATACCATTTCCTTGAATTACTCCGGCCATCGGCGGCAGTATCTATATAGACCTCAAGAGATCCGTCATTCAAGTAAAGTATCTTATTGCGTCTTGGCTTCGGTACCTCCAGCCACTTTTCTGAACTGCCCAGCAAGGTATCATCCACCATCGTGACCTTGAGATAGAGATTATCCTTGTCCCAGGCCGCCTGATAACTGGCAAAACAGTCGTTACCCTTACCAGTATTCTCATCGTGTTTTGAACCTTTACGCTTATTTATATAGACGTTCGTCAGAGCGATTGACGGGATTTTCTTCCAGTCGGGACTTTCCGGATCAAGCGGCAGCGGCTTGGAAGTATATGGAGCATAGAAATATTTCAAACCGGCCTTGTCTTCAGTCATGCCGCCATTTGACATATCTATCTTAACGGTCTTATCCCATTCATACATAACTCCGGGTTTGCAGTCTCCAGCTTTTTTCAAAGCGAGTTTTACCTGATCCGGGGCTTTGTTCAACTTAAATGACTGGGCTTTGCCGTCAACAGAAACATTGCCCGAAAGAGCCTGCGAAGTCTGATTGCTGACAGTAGCTTCGATTTCGCCGTCAATGGTCGGTAGAATAACCGTTTTTACGGCCCGGTTGGAACCGATAACCAGCGCGTTTTCAAATGCTTTCTTCATTGCCGCGGGAGCCCCGCCGCGCAGAAATATTGGCGCCGGAGACAGCGGCAGGATCATCTCGCCGTTCTTAGAATCGAAATTGCGCTTATTGCCCATCAAATCGATGACTTCCGGCATTTTACCGGAAAACTTGAGCTGCAATTTCGGAGCCGCCTCATAACCGCGGTCAACCTCAGTAATGGTTGACCATACCGCGGCCAGACCGCGATTCTTGTCGTCCTCAAAGATATAACTGCGGATACCCTCGACCGGGCGCACTTCGCCAAAATATTTCGGATTGGCAAAAAGGTGTCCAAGCGTATTAACCGCGGCACAAAGCATCAAAGGCTGCAAGTTGGTATCAACAAACGGATTATTGATCCAGATATTGACATGTTCCATCCGGGGCCAGTGTTTCAGACAGACAAGGTAAATCCTTGAAGCCCAGGCCGCTTGACGGAACTCGGCCCAACCGGTATCATAGGTGGGACGGCCGTTCCAGTATTTGTCCATCCAGCCGTCAGCCCCCCACGACGGAATATAGTGGTCGGCAATATTGAAACACTCGGTATACTGCAGCGGAACTTTGTCCTGTCCGTATTTCTTTGCGATTTCTTTAAAGAAGACAGTGCGTTCGTCAATCATATCGACATCACCATACGGATGTGCCGCCAATGCGTCCCAGGTGTAGCCTTTCGGAGTAGCTTTCAGAATGGCTTCGGTTTCCCGGTAACCGCGTATCGGCTTGAAGCCGGAGGTGCCCTGATCCGGCAGGAACACGATATCCTTACAGGCCCGTTTAGCGCCACGTCTGGCAGCCATCATCAACTTGACATAGTCCTTATATTTACCGGCCATCACCATTTTCTGCTTATGGGTGATTTCTCCGGCAACCGCAGTTTCGGTATGGTCGGTCTTCGGGAACTTCTTTACGGCCTGATAAACCAGCTCTTCAACTTCCTTGTCACGCTCAGGAGTCCAACCGTCCCAACTTTTCCATATCCCGTACCAGGGATACGGCGGCTTGGTCCAGTGAACACTGTATTTTCTCTGAATCAGACGGTAGAACTGGGTTATATTGAATTTCTTGTAATATTCAACCGGCAGGTCAGCGGAACCGACAGAACCCCAGCCGCATTCAGCAAAGCGTCTGGCCACATCCTCACTGCGGGTCAACCTGGTGCTGCGCATATTGGTTCCGAAAAGATTTTTTGTCGCATGGGTATTGTTAAGAGCGTCGATGACCGCAAAGCGGTAGTAATCGAAATACTTGTCAAAACCTTTGATCTCATATGTCGCCTTGACAATAAAAACGCCTTTACCGGTCTTAGACTCTTCGAGTTTCAACGGAATGATCTGACTGCCGTCCTTACCAAGCTTAATTGACGCGGAATCACTGTAAACTTTTTCCCGATAGTAGTTATACACATCGAGTTTTAAATTACCGGTTGTCCCCGGTTTGCCGAAGAGTTTGAAACGGGCATCGATACTTTTTCCGGCATGAATAAAGTCGTCTTTGTCTGAAGTGAGCAAATCACCTTCGACAGGCGGAGCAATAAAAGCGGTTGCTTTATTATTCTGCTCTACCTGAATACCGTCCACCAATGTCGGAGCCCCACTGCGGAGTATCAGGCAAATCGCCTTTGATGTGGCTTTGTACTGAAAGGAGTAACGCTGCCATTTGTCTTTCAACTCAAACCAGCGGCGCTTCGCCTTGAGCCAGTCGCCGGTCTGAATTGATGAGCCGGCAGTAAAATATAGTTTCTTCTGTGTCGGTTTCAATGATTTTGCGTAGAAACTGACCGTATAGGTCTTTCCTTTGATTACCGGAATGGAAAATGAATTGACCGGAACAGCACCAGAATTGATTTTGAGTGAATTTTTACCGAATTTAGCATCGGATGAAATTTCATACAGAGGTTTATCCTGATTCTGTAATGAATGAAAATTCCCTCCCAGGCTGAAAGAGCGCCAATAGCGCATTCCCTGTTCGAAACTGGGATTGGGCACAATATTGTCAATGGGTGACAGCGGAATATGGCTGCGGTCAACTTCCCAGAGATCGGTACCTCTTACCGGTTCCGGGGTATCCTCCGGCATTGTGGCCGACTGGCCGAGGTCGATCAGGAAAGATCCGGTCGGGGATTCACGGTGATTACCGATATTTATCAGCAGACTGTGTTTGCCGCGCACATATTTGCCAAAACCTTCAATTATTTCAATGGGTTGATTTTTATCGAAGATCAATTTAAAGCCCAAAAGCGGATCCTTCGGAGCCATGGTCACGGTGCCGCCTTTACCGGAAGCGATCTTAACCGGCTTGCCGCCCTTCCCGGTCTTCGCAAACTCAGCGTCTGAAAGGAACTTGACCGGTTTACCGTTAATATCAATGCCCAGTTTCAGATACGAATAATCAATGTAAAACTTAGGAACGAACCAGAACTTGAAACGGCCAAAGCTGTCCAGAGTCTTTTTATCAATCCCCAGATTCCAGGAGACTTTGATCTGACCGTTTTTCAGTATCTGCAAAGTATGCCTGTATGTCGCAGTTTTATCTTTGGCATAGTGATATTTTTTTGTAAAGATAACACTTTTACTTTTTACATCATAGGAAATATTGCCTTTTTCTTTATTATCGAACGGGTGACCGTAATTTTTGAGTTCCGGTACGTTCCCGACGAAATAACCGCGCATTCTCTGAATATTATCAATGATAACTGAAAACTGTTCGGGATGCTTGAAATCATAGACAACTTTCTGACGCCAGTCATTGTGCTCGCGAACCGCGACACGTTTATTGCCGCAAACAAAGATCGGATTGACTCCTTTGCTGACTTCCATCAACTTCAGCTCAGGTTTGACCAGCTTACCAGCTGTAGGTTTGAACACCGGCTTCACTTCTGGCAAGCCGGAGGCGGCCGATACCGGTAAAATTACTGCTACAGCAGCCAGAGTTGACAATGATGTTTTCAGCAGAATGCCCTGAACACCCTTTTCTTGTCTATGATTTATCATCACTTCTCCTTTTAGTATATATTCTTGTATTCGAATGATTATGTAAAAAGAACACCTGCCCCGTAAGGCAGGTATGGTTTAATCTGTTTTTTTTTCTCAATTAGCCTTCACTTAGTCATCATTGAAGTATGTTGTTTTCATATACCGCTGCACGCTACCATTAAGCAGCAGGAAGTTCGCGCCTTTCGAATGCAGCCAATTGGGTCCGTATAACAAGTTGTTTGTATTGGCATAACCGGGATTAGCGAATTTTCCGATCAGCCAGCCGTCGACAGGCTGTTCCTCGATCAGGATACACGAACTCGGATTGGTTTTATTGATCCTTCTTGAGGTAGCCAGACCAACCGTATCGGACGCGCCGTCACAGCGTCCCCAGCCGCCGCGCCGGTTTGAGCGGGTAGTGGTACACATATATGAAAAACCTTTGGCGGAAGTATTGCTCATATAATTTTTTACCTGAATATACTGCCCCTCCAAATATGTTCCGGGAGAACCGCCTGGAGCCATATTCAACGCGGACGGACACCACAAAGGACCGCCCCTGCCCTGGTAATACAAAAGTCTCTGCCAGTTGAAGTTAAACGGTTTCTTCATATCCATATACTGATAAAGCGGACCGAAAAACGAACCAATGCTGATATTCCCCCAGTTGTCATAGGTTGTGTTGGGCGCGGTCAAATAGCCGTCACTGTCATTGCTGTACAGCGTCGCGGCCAAACCAAGCTGTTTCATATTGTTGGTACAGGCAATAGCCCGGGCTTTTTCCCTGGCCTGGTTCAAGGCCGGCAACAGCATCGACGCGAGAATTGCAATAATAGCAATAACGACCAACAACTCTATTAATGTAAAAACAGAGTTTTTCGATTCAAACCTCTTCATGCCACAATCTCCTTTTTGATTAAACTTTTAATATCCCGAATAATTTTATAGGTTGAAATTCTTTTTGACTCCAGCTTTTCTCCGGTCAGCAAATGCTCATTAAGCAAATTAATCGCAGCAGGGCCGAGCTCTTTGATCTCACGGTAAGCAATGCCGATAACCTTCATTCCCGGGTATTGAGCATAAAGTTCCGGCAACTGGGCGGATTTCCTGAGCAGTAAATCAGGCCTTTTGCTTTCCGGCATATCAGACATTTCCTGAAACGCATTCTCCAGTCGGCTGGTCCGCCCTTCGAAGAGCAATCCGGTTGCATTATGTTTTTGCAGTGCTGCAGTCAGAACTCCAGGCTCAAGGTCACAATTCCCCAGACAACATGCCTCGTCAAACTTAACCCCTGCTTCATTCAGTCTGGCAGCCAAACCGGAATATTCGGCAAACCACCAGCTCCCGGCATAAATAATCTTTTTATGCCCCCGTTCAATAAACATTTCCGCCATCTGCGGGCCCACCTTGGAATAATCTTCCGAAACAGTAGGAAAACCGGTAATCAAATCATCACCTGTGATCGGGGTCAATGGAGTAACGGCTACAACCGGCAGCATTCCATTTTCATGCATATCTACCAGTACCGGAACTGACGCTTCACGCGGACAACTCCAGATCAGACTGTTGACATAATGAGAAAAAGCGCTTCTTGGTATATTTGTGACCGGACTGGCCTGAATCATGTGGGGAGCATAACCGCACTCATCAATTCTTTGCAGAATAGCTGCGACAAGCCCCCATTCTCCAAGAAACGGGGATTCTTCACCACTGCCGACGACAACGCCGATCTTATTTATCCGGAACTTCTCCGGAATTACATAAATCCCCTTGCGAGGATAACTCTTGATAATATTTTCCGCCGACAGCAGATTTGTCACCTTGACATAAGTAACGCTGCTTATCCCCAGACGTTCGCACATGATCCGGCTTGACGGCAGCCAGCCGCCATCACGATATTTGGTATCGATCAGTTTGCGAAACTTTTTTAAAGCTTCCATGTAGGCTTTATCTTTGTCAAATACAATCGCCACAATTGATCCCTGTTGATATAAGACTCGTTAATCTGCTTTACTCTAAAATAAAGCACGAGCGCAAAAAAGTCAATAGGCAAACTGTTTTTTCTCAAAAATAAAGGGGGTAAGCCGGAAAAAAAGTATACTTCAACCTCTGCCGGAAGTTATACTTGCCTTATTGACAAGAGAAGTAAGGGCCGGAAGCGGCAAAGGCGGAGCGGACAAAAGTTCGTTAAGGATTGAAAAAGCAAACGGGATGAAATCGAGGTATTGCTTCTTCCCTTTTACCCTACTCAGGAAGCCGTATGCGCCCAGAGCCTGCATGATCCGCTGCAAACCAGCGGCATTCATAACATCGCGCCCGACACCGGTAATTTGTCTATAGTACTCAAAAAGACGTTTCCGCAATTCAGCCGGAAGTTCTACATAAGGATCGTTGACAACCGACATAACATCGTATCCCGGCGAGCCAAGGCGCATGCCCTGATAATCCACGAATCTGATCCTGCCATTACGGTCAACCATAATATTCTGGGACTGGAAATCGCGGTGAATCAGAATATGACCGTGAGACACCACCAATTCAGCCAGAGCATCGAATTCAGCATCGAGACATTCGCATTCACTTTCAGTAAGCCCACAGTATTCAACCAGAATATTTTCAGTGAAATAGGCCGTCTCCCACCGCAGATAATCAAAATCAAAAATCCTGACGTCTGGCGCGTCACTGCCGTGGCTGGACTGAAACTCAACCAACCCGTCAATAACTTTTTGATACAGGGATTCAAGCTCGTCATCCGGCATTCCAGCCTTGACCAGATTGAACAAAGTATCGTCGCCAAGATCTTCAACCAGAGCGGCATATTCTTCATTATTCGCCCGGTAAAGCGCCGGAATAATCCGGTCTTCGCCGCCAAAGTATTTTCCGTACTCAATAAAGCGTTCAAAGTCTGCATCCTCTTCATCA
>MDTD01099132.1_pt1 | contig 10346 bp, 6 predicted proteins | sample 811221 | NCBI WGS metagenome assembly MDTD01 (sample SAMN05326646, study PRJNA326480) | marine metagenome | isolation source: seawater | place: Pacific Ocean: South West | collected 2011
AAAGACTATTATCGCATCCGTGCTATTTTTGAACCGGCACTCAACTGGAAATCCTGGATCGCTCCTCAAAATCGACTGATTTCGCTCTACACTAAAGCAGATCGGGATACGAAAGCCACGACCGAAGCAAAGATCAAGGAGATCGAAGCAGAGCGCGTAAAGAAGCAGCAGGAATATATCGACGCCACCTTTGAAAAAGAGATTGCCAAACTGCCGGAAGATATTCAACAGTCGGTGCGTGATGCACATGCGATTGCGGAAAAAGATCGCTCGGAGGAGCAAAAGGCTCTTATCAAAAAATATCCCAGTACCGTGGTGACTCCCGGAAACCTTTATCTGTTTGATCGCCCGGCTTCTGACGATTTGAAGACCTACACGGAACGACAGACGAAGTTACGGGAACAGTTAAAGCCGGAAGAATTCTTGCGAGCGTTGACCGAGCCGGCAACTGAACCACCAATCACTTATGTCTTTTCCCGCGGCAACTTTGACAGCCCATTGGATCCTGTGGAGCCGGGTGAATTGTCCGTCCTAAGTGGACTGGCAGTTGGCGACATCCCGTCCAATCAGGAATCGCTCGGTACGACGGGAAGACGACTCGCTTTTGCAAATCTGTTGACTAGTGGCGAGCACCCATTGGTGGCACGAGTCATGGTAAATCGTATTTGGTCACATCATTTTGGCGTCGGAATTGTAGATACGCCAGGTGACTTTGGATTTTTGGGTGGACGACCGACACACCCTGAATTGCTTGATTGGCTTGCCGATGAGTTTGTGCAAAGTGGCTGGGATATAAAACATATCAATCGACTAATCATGACTTCGACAGCTTATCAGCAAACTTCAACACGGAATGATCAGGGAAATGAAGTAGATCGACAAAAACGTTTGCTTTGGTCGATGCCTGTTCGCCGCATGGAATCAGAAGTGGTTCGAGACACGATTCTTTCGGTTTCCGGAATGCTTGATCAGCAGATGGCTGGAAAAGCAGTGCCGGTGATGGCGGACCGAACCGGCCAGTGGGTTATTGGGAAAGAGAATCTCAATGCCGGACGTCCCGGACCGGTAATCGATATGGAAGGCCAGCAATACAGGAGAAGCTTGTATATTCAGGTAAGAAGGAGCAGGCCTTTGGCAGTGCTTGAACCCTTTGATCTACCGGAACTGGCTCCTAACTGCACCAAGCGCCCATCTTCCACCGTGCCGACTCAATCACTTGAGTTACTCAATAGCGATTTTGTAACAGCACAGGCGCGATTCTTTGCTGTTCGATTAACAAATCTAAGCCAGGACATTGAAACTCAGGTTTCCCACGGATGGCAGCTGGCGTTCAGTCAGGAAATCTCGGAAGATAAAAAACGCGAAGCGGTCGAATTTGTAACACAGATGCAGGCATTGCTGACCAAAGAATATGAGGCAAAAAAACTGAATGATGACCCCATCGTCGATGCAGTTGCTACCTTCTGTCAGGCATTGATCAGCAGTAATCGATTCCTCTACATCGAATAGGTTTCCGAAGATGGATATGAACAAGAGTCGACGAGAAATTCTCTCTTCAGCTTCTATGGGGCTGGCGGGGCTGCTTGCGGCGATCAATCTAAAAGACAGGCGGTTGCTGGCTAATCCGGCGAAACCGGATTTGGTTGGTAAAAGTTTCAATACGGTTGAAAAACCTGCGAAGAAGCCCGCCAGAGCTCGAGCCATGATCTCGCTTTGGATGCAGGGCGGCCCTAGTCAGATCGATATGTTTGATCCTAAAGAAGAATTGATGAAACGGGACGGGGAAACATTCCCGGGTGACATCAAATACGACAATGCGGCTCAGGCAAGCTCCAAGATTATGGCTCCACCCTGGAAGTTCCGGGCGCATGGGGAGTGTGGTATGGAGATGTCCGAATTGGTTCCCCATATGGGCTCGATTGCCGATGACATCACGTTGATTCGATCAATGCATACAGGTGTCAACAATCATGGCCAAAGCATCCGCGCCATGAATAGCGGTACAACCGCAGCGATGCATCCGGTGCTGGGGAGTTGGTTGACATATGGCCTGGGTGGACAGACCAGTAGTTTGCCTCCTTATATGGCGTTGATTGATCCCGGACAATTGCCAGTGGACGGCGTCGGCAATTGGCACAACGGATACTTGCCATCGATTTATCAGGGAACGGTCATCCGACCAACAGAACCTCGGATCCTGAATCTGACTCCCCCAGCCAGATTAGAAGGAGCACCGCAGAAAGAATTGCTTTCCTTTCTGCAGAAACTGAATCAGGAGGATCTCGAAAGAAAGCCCGGCGAGTTTGATTACCAGGCTCGTATCGACATGTATGAATTGGCTGCGAGGATGCAGACGGCCGCGGTAGAAGCCATGGATCTAAGCGGCGAAACCGAAGAAACTAAGAAACTATACGGCATCGACAAACCGGCGACCAAAGACTTTGGAACGCGTTGTCTCATCGCGCGGCGTATGATTGAACGCGGAGTTCGATTTGTTCAGGTGTTCACTCAGAATCAGTTTTGGGATCATCATGGGTCGATCCTTAAGTCACTGCCAAATGCCTGCGAAAAAGTCGATCAACCCTCGGCAGCTCTGGTAACAGATTTAAAACGTCGAGGCCTACTAGACGAGACAATTGTTCACTGGGGTGGTGAAATGGGCCGTCTGCCGGTTATCCAAAATGACACCGGTCGGCAAAATGTTGGCCGAGACCATAATACGTATGGGTTCAGTCAGTGGGTTGCTGGCGGAGGATTCAAAGGTGGCTATGTTCACGGTGCCACGGATGAATTTAGCCATAAAGCGGTGGAGGATATTGTGAACCACTATGATTATCATCACACGCTATTTCATTTGTTCGGCCTTGATCCTGAACAGCTGTATTTTGAACATAACGGTCAGAACCGCAAGCTGATTGAAACCGATCAAAGTAAGGTCATCACGAAGCTGCTTGCTTAAAACCCCTCGTTTGGGGAGCAAACGAACTGATTTTGAGATAGTAAGCTGGCCGATTCTTATAGTGTGGAATTAGGGCGTCTGATATTATTTAAATAAGCGTATAGCGATTGCCTGTTTAATAGAGAAACTGGATTACCGATGAGTGATAAGTACTGTGATGGACTGAGTCGCCGAAATTTTCTTGAGATTGGTGCATTGTCCGGTCTTGGATTGGCATTGCCTCAGTTTCTTCAGGCGAATGCAGCTCAAAAGACTCCGAATAACTGCATCCTAATATGGACGCGGGGTGGCACCAGTCACCACGATACTTTGGATCCGAAACCAGATGCACCAACGAGTGTTCGGGGTGAATTCGACGTCATCGATACGGCGCTTCCCGGCGTGAAGTTTACGGAAGTTTGTCCAAATCTGGCTAAACATGCGGACAAGTTTTCAGTTTTGCGAGGATGGAACCCTAAAAATGGAAGTCATGGCACGGCTGACCAGTATGTGATGAGTGGTCGGAAGTTTAACCAGGCGATTTCCTATCCGACCTATGGCAGCGTTGTTAGTCATTTCCATGGATTCAAAACGGCAATGCCTCCATTTATCCAATTGGGCGATCAAATAGATCGTCGCTTTGGTGGTGGAACGTCGGGCATCCTGGGACTGGAATACAATCCTTTTGAGATTTCGTCAGACCCTTCGGCCGAAAGTTTTGTTGTTCGCGATATTACCCCACCCCAGGGTGTGACTTTTGAACGAATTGATCGTCGCAAAAGTGCCTTGTCCAAACTCGATGCATTGCAGCGCAAAACCGATTTGCAGCAGGAGGCATTTGCCGCCTTGGATGAACACTACGCCGCTGCACTCAACATGATTACAGCACCGGAAACCAAAAAGGCTTTTGCCATTGATTCTGAAGAAGACACGCTTCGGGAAGCTTACGGCAAAAATCGGCTTGGGCAAAGTTGCCTGATGGCACGACGACTGATCGAATCAGGAGTTCGATTTGTGACAGTCACAGATGGTGGCTGGGATACGCACCAGAATAATTTCAAAGGTCTGAAAAGCCGAATGCCTTCCATCGATCAGGCGATACCTCAACTGATCATGGATCTTGAACAACGCGGCCTGCTGGAAACAACGCTTGTGTGTTGGTTTACTGATTTCGGACGTACGCCAAAGATTAACTCAGCAAGTGGTCGAGACCACTGGGCTAGCACCGGGTTTGCTTTGATGGCTGGAGCCGGAGTTCCTGCCGGGACTATTTTGGGTGCCACGGATAATGAAGGTGGTTATGTTTCCAAAGACGAATATTTCACTGAAGATATTGCGGCGACGGTTTACTCAAAGCTGGGCATGCCAACGGATATGATTGCTCATGCTCCCGATGGTCGCCCAATTCGACTCATTGAAGGTCGACCCATTAAGGGATGGATGTAAGGAGTAAGTTCGGTGTTTAAGTTCACAGGCAAGACGGTCAAACATTGCGACGGGGTTTCCCGTCGGGACTTTCTAACAGCAGGCGCAGCTGGAATGGTTGGTCTGACGCTGGCGGACTTATTACGACTTGAAGCTCAGGCTGGTATTGGCTCGTCCAATAAAGCGATTGTTAATATTCACCTCGACGGCGGTCCACCTCAAATGGACACGATCGATATGAAACCGGACGCTCCGGTGGAAACCAGGGGCATTTTTCAGCCTATAGCAACCAATCTTCCAGGCTTTCAAATCTGCGAGCTCATGCCACAGATGGCTCAGCACGCAGATCAATTTGCGTTTGTGCGTAGTATGGTTGGTGCAGAAGGTCGTCACGATGCGTTTCAGTGTATGTCAGGATTTTCCACCAGCGACATGGCAGGATTTGGCGGTCGGCCGGCTATGGGCTGTGTGCTGACGAAACTGCTCGGAAAGGTGACAGATCCTGCTCCAACGTATGTTGATTTGATGCAGGGGCGTCCTCTGGTTCGAAATAGCGGCCGTCCGGGATTCCTTGGACCCTCGTATAAGCCTTTTCGCCCCGACCTCTCGAGCATTTTTAGTCGTCCGTTGGAGCCCGGTATGCAGGGCGAACTATCACGGCTTGGCTCAAATCATACCACCAGTCTTTCACTTAACGCTGAATTGAATGCTGACCGTCTGGCTAATCGAAATACGCTGCTTGCCGGACTGGATCGAATTCGTCGTGAAGTCGATGCCAGTGGAATGATGGATGCCATGGACCGATTTTCACAGCAGGCAACAGGTATTCTTCTGTCGGGACAGTTTGCGGATGCTTTGGATCTATCCAAAGAAGATCCAAAAATCGTCGAGCAATACGAACCAAAATGGAGCGTAAGCAGTAAACGTTTTACCACGGCGGATGAGCCTAAAGCGGCATTGAAATTATTAATGACTCGTCGGCTTATTGAAGCTGGTGTGCGATGTATTAGTGTGACGTTCAGTGATTTTGATACGCACTCAGATAACTTCAACCGCATGAAGTACACGTTGCCGATCGTTGACCATGCCATTGTTACCTTCATGAAAGACCTTCAGTCCCGTGGGATGCTCGACGATGTTTCGATCATTCTGTGGGGTGAGTTTGGTCGCACACCAAAAATCAATGCCAAGGCAGGTAGAGATCACTGGCCACGAGTTGCTCCCGCTATTTTTGCTGGTGGCAAAATGAAGGTCGGTCAGGTTATTGGTTCAACCGACAAGCTGGCAGGCGAAGCCACCAGCCGTCCGATTCATTATCAGGACGCCCTGTACACTCTTTATCACAATCTTGGCATTCTGGCTGACCGAACGACTATCGATGATCCAACCGGTCGCCCGCAATATCTACTTGACCGCGGAAAGGCTATTCCTGAATTGGTTTAGTTTTTGCCAATTCATCAGGATTAAGCTATATCTAATTCTAAGAGTGGAAATGTCGCAGGTAGCGGCATTTGATTCTTGTGGCAGGTGTAATACAGCGACGCATGGCCTGTAGCTCGATTTATACTGGCTCGGGTATTTATTAATCAACGACAATACTGGGTATACGACCTGTTTGTTTTGGCCGGAGCCGATTTGATGCGGATCTTGATTCAACTTGCTTTCATTGCCAGCCTCTTCATGGGATCTACAATTGCCAACGCCTGGCAGCCGCCCATTCAGGGTAGTTCTGAAGCTCCATCGCTATTGGGAATCTGGCGGCATGATTCTCCCGCTGGAAAGACCTATCTGCGACTTCGAAGTGACCAATGGTATTTTGCCTATCATCACTTCTCTGACTCACCAGGCAAGGTCTATGGCGTTGAGTCTTTTGGTTCCTGGAAATTAGAAAACGGGCAGTTAGTTCTTGATCAGCTGAAGGGATGGAAAAAGTTGTCCCTGGTGCCCTCGAAACGAAGCTTTACACTTTCTGATGTCACAAGCGATTCATTTACTCTGGGAGAGATCCCGCTCAATGGCCAACGATTTGTCCGAACTGGCAGAGTCCATGACGATGTGTGGCGTTATCTGAGTGGTTCAAGAATTTCTGAAAGCCCATATTACGAGGAGAGTGATATTCTTCCTATCGTACCCATAGTTAATGCAGAGACTCTTGTGAGTATTCGAAATCGATGGCAACGAATTCACCTGTACCTGTTGCCGGAAGGTGAGTTTCTTGGCTTGGCCAATGGTGGGAACAATCCTTTGAAAGGGACCTGGCAGAAGTCCGGTGATATTTTGAATATCAAGGGTGAAACCAAGTCCAGCGGATTTGCCATCGTGATGGAACTCATTAAGACGAAGGATAAGTACAAGCTGGTTAAATATGAAGTGAACGGCAAGCAGTATTCGCGAGCATTGGAGATTCCCGAGTTTGTAAATCCACCCTCGGTGACACATACAGACAATGAGCTATCGAAGGGATTTTCAACGGAATTTTTTGAGAAGATGTTTGCGGGAATCCATGGTCACAAGCAGGTGATGCTAGACGAGGCGCTTTACGACTACGGGAAACCTGTTGAGACACAACCGGAACAGCCTTTGGTTCTCGCAGAGATGGTGGTGAAGGCTGACGCCACGACGGGAGTCATGCAAAGTTATAGCAAACTCCACACCAAACCCAACAGAGTGCCGCAGGCTTTGCAAACAAGCACTCATTTCAATAATTTGTTTGGTGTTTTCTTTTCTCAACAAACCCCGTCATCCTATGGGCGTGTTTTATATTCTGCCGGTGTAATCAACAAGCAGGATCCTCTTACAATCCAGTGGCATCTGGCTGAAGCAACTCCAATAAAGGGAGGGCGAAAGATCTTTGACATGTGGATTGATGCCGGGGACGGGCGTGCTCGCAAGTCGTATCAGATAGAAGATGATGGAAAACCACGGGAGTGGTATACAGCCAACGTTGTGCCTGTTGAAAGTGACCGACCCTTGGAAGCAGTCTGGGAAGAACTCGAATCCTATTTTAAAGAACTCCAATCCCGATAATGGAACAAACTCAGGGGGTCCTATGATATTCACATCAAAACCAACAGCGAGAATTAGTTCTCAAGTCAAACGGATTGGCTTAACATCAATCCTAGCGATCATCGTCTTTCATTCAGGCTCGTCACGGGCGAATGAGCCATCAGGCTCAGGCCTGATTGGCATCTGGCAACATGAATCGCGGATTGGAAACACTTATATAAATTTTCGCAAAGATTATTGGTACGTTGCCGTACATATCTGGAGTGATACTCAAAGTGCACTGGTAACAGCGGGACACTGGGCTGAACATGACGGGAAGTTGGTACTCCAGCGACTTGGAGGTGGGGATGAGCTTGAAAAAGTAGCCCCCAAACGCAGCATCACAGTTTCAGAAGTTACAGATGATTCTCTTGTTCTGGGTCGAGTACCTCTGCAGGGCGAGCGATATAAGAAACTCGATGAGTTTGACTACTTTAACGATGCGCATCTGGTAAAGCTGTTGTACACGCAGTTCAAGATTGTTTTGCCTGAAGAGCCCGCATTGGAAGCCGAAACTCATGTTAGCCTAATTGGTGAAAGAACGCGTATCCATCTTTACTTAGCGCCCGGCGGTGAATTTATAGGTCGAGTACGGGATGGTAAGGATCCATTGAAAGGGAAGTGGGAAAAGTCCGGCGACTTTTTAACTATCAGCGGTGTGACCGAAAAAGATAAAGTTGCGATTCTAATGGAATTGAAGATGACCAACGGCAAATATAAATTGTTCAATTTTGAAGCTAACGGAGAGCAATCCGCTGTAGCCCTCAACTCCCCACCTTTCGAGAAAGTCTCATTCATTGAAGTCAGTGCAGATGATGCGGAACCTGAACTTGAAGTGAAGTTTTTTAAGCAATTGTATGGGTACCTGACTGGACATTCAAAATCAATATTTTCTGACACGGTTTATCGGGAAGGTAATAAAGAAGAGGCAGAACATTATTGGGAAGATGTGGTCAAAGCGGATGTCAATTCCGGAGAGGTCACGGTCTATAGCAAATACCTTGGAAAGGAAGCTGGGAATGATGGTACAGCGCTCAACATTACAAATACGCAGGGCCATTTTAGCGCCTTCTTTGGTGCGCATCTGACCAGAAATAAAAACATTCGCAGAGACAAAGATAGACTTGGGATCGGAGTGATTACGAACAAATCCCCGATTACTACGCAATGGTATTCTGCCAAAGGCTCCTTTCCAGCAGGAGACGAGCAATTCAGAGAATCTGTCCGGCTCGCTGACGGATCCAGCACGAGCACTTTTCGGTTAAAAAGAAATGGCAAATTGTTTGTCGAGAGTTCATCAAAGTCCCATGACATCGAGAGCGATAAATCTCTTGATGACATTCTCCGGGAATTCAAAGCCGCCTACGAAGAGATGAAGGCTCAGGAAAGTCAGGAGAAATAGCTGGCCGGTCACATGTCTAATTATCCATCAGATTCCTCACGGCTTTATAGGACCACTAGAATGCTGGGCCACGTTTCGATTGCGTTGACCATTTGTTTGTTGTTCAGCGTTAACGTTGGAGCAAAAGAGCAGGATAAAGAGGCATTGATAGGAGTCTGGCGATTTTCTTCTCCTAATGGCAATACTTATGTCCGCTTTCGTAAAGATCATTGGTATGTAGGTCTGCACTTCTTTGACGAACAGCAGCATGATTACGGCGTTTGGTCTGTTGGGCATTGGGGAATTAACGACAAAAGCCTTATTCTCCAGCGTGTGGCAGGAGGTCAGGAACTGGACAAGGTTGCTGCTAAACGAGCGATCGCGATTTCCGATGTTAAGGACGACCGGTTTGTTCTGGGTACAGTACCGTTTGATGGTCAGGTTTTTAAGCGCGTTAAAGTGATCCCCCCGAATGTTGGACGCCACCTTACATCGTCAGTTCGGGCACAAGGTGTATACGCTCGGAGCAAGATCATCTTTCCGGAAGATCCATTGTTGGATGTGGAAACACACGTGACGATTGACGGAGGGTATTCCCCTTTTCACCTTTACTTATTGCCGGCTGGGGAACTGTTGGCGACTGTCCGAAATGGTGACGATCTGACAGGAAAGTGGCAGCGTACTGGAGACATACTAGTTCTTAGTGGTGTGTCGAAACTGACAAATGCCAATATCACAATCAAGCTCAAACGGATAAACGGTCAATATCGAGTCGTCTTCTTCACCCGCAATGGAACCCCGGTTCCACAAGCCCTCACGCTTCCTCCCTTTGTCGAGTCTAAAAGAGTAGACGTGGTACAGGACGGATCCTCGCCCGAATTGACCGCCGGATTCTATCGAAAGCTGAACAGTTTCATTGGTGGAAGAAGTAAGTCTGAAGTGCTCAAGACGCTCTATAACGAGGAAGAAAAGCAAAAGGAGGCCTACCATTATGATTTTGCAACAAAAAGTGATGCTCACAGCGGTGTATTCACGGGCTATGCCAGGCAATTGGATGAGTCGGGAGAGCTGGAAACTTTGATGCGCACGACTGGCCATTATAACGCCTTGTTGGGTACTCTAATGACCACTTATCAGGTCGCTGGCGATGAGAACCAGGCATATCGAATCGGAGTAATCACCAGGCAGGATCCTCTTACAACCGAATGGTTCTATCCTGCGGGAACGCATAAGGAGCAGGACCTATACATCATGGATTCGGTCATGGAAAATGATCGTGAATCAACCTCCAGAAAGGTCCATAAGAAAAATGGAAAGCTATGCTGTGTTTACGCAATTAAGACGACAAAAATCGTCGACGGGCAATCATTAGAAATCACCTGGAATGCATATAAAACAGAATTTGCGAGGATCAACGAAGACGAAGTGGAATTGCGGCCACTTCCCTTTTAACCCAGTCGTCCGGGTGGTGCCATAGGACGTTCATTAGCCGTTCGGCCTTAATGCATCTAAAAGATACTTAAAGATAAAAAACATCTACAGCCTATGGTATAACCG
>MDTD01148431.1_pt1 | contig 10346 bp, 12 predicted proteins | sample 811221 | NCBI WGS metagenome assembly MDTD01 (sample SAMN05326646, study PRJNA326480) | marine metagenome | isolation source: seawater | place: Pacific Ocean: South West | collected 2011
GTAAATAAAACCCTAGCAGATTTAGGAGTTAGTGATAAACCAGGGTTGTTAGTTTTTAATAAAATTGATGCATATACTTTTATTAAAAAAGAGAAAGATGATTTAAGTCCTACAAGGAAAGAAAACTTTTCATTAGAAGAATTAAAGAAAACTTGGATGTCAAAAATTCAAAGTGAAACTATTTTTATATCTGCATTAAATAAAGAATACTTTAATGAATTAAAAGAAATTTTATACAAAAAAATAAAGTTACTACATGAAAAAAGATATCCATATAATAATTTTTTATATTAACTAAATGATTGTGCTTCATACAGTTTTTTATAATATCTGTTTTGTTCAATTAAGGATTTATGATTTCCTTTTTCAACAATTTCACCATTATGAATAACAATAATTTCATTTGCATTTTGAATTGTAGATAGCCTATGAGCAATCACCAAGGATGTTCTATTTTTCATTAATTTTTCAAGTGCACTTTGAATTAATTTTTCTGATTTTGTATCAAGTGAAGATGTAGCTTCATCTAAAATTAATATTTGTGGGTTTTTTAAAATAGCCCTTGCGATACTAATCCTTTGTTTTTCTCCACCAGATAATTTATTACCTCGTTCACCAATTTTTGTTTGATAACCGCTATCAGTTTTCATAATAAAATCATGGGCGTTTGCAATTTTTGCAGCTTTTGCTATTTCTTCTTTAGTTGCAGTTAATTTACCAAGTTTAATATTATTATAAATACTATCATTAAATAAAATAGATTCCTGACTAACAATTCCAAACAAATCTCTAAGCGCATCTTTTTTAAGATTTTTTATATTTTGTTTATCAATTAAAATCTCCCCATCATTTACGTCATAAAATCTTGCTAATAAATCTGCAATTGTTGATTTCCCGCTTCCTGATGCACCCACTATAGCTATCATGGAACCTTTTTTGATAGAAAAATTAATATTATTTAGGATTCTCTTCTTTTCATAAGAAAAGCAAACATCTTTAAATTTAATTTCTGAATTAATTTTAACAATTTTTTTAGCATTGCTTAATTCAGGAATATTATTTTTTGAATCTAATATTTCACAGATTCTTTCTGCAGAAGCACTACCTTTTTGTATATGATAGAACGAACTTGTTAAAGATTTAGCAGGGGGTATAATTTGAGAGAAAATCAAAATATATCCAATAAATTCTTCTGCTGAAATATTACTGGTTTCTCCTAACACAAGCTTCCCCCCAAACCACATAATTATAACCATCACTATGGTACTTAAAAACTCGCTCATAGGTGAAGAAAGGTCTTTTTTTCTAAGTAAGGAATTCATTATATTTTTATATTTTAAACTTTCTTTTTCAAAAAGTTTATTTATATATTTTTCAGCATTAAATCCTTTGATAATACGTAAACCGCTTATGTTTTCATCAACCAGAGACAATATATCCCCCATTTTTTTTTGTCCTTTTTGAGATGACTGTTTTAGTGATTTTCCAATTATTGCAATTAATATTCCAGTTATAGGAAATAAAAACACTACAAATAAAGTAAGTTGCGGACTTATAAATATTAAAGTCCCTAAATAAATAAGAATTGTTAGAGGATCTTTGAAAATCATTTCCAAAGAGCTCATTATTGACCATTCAATTTCTACTAAATCAGATGTTAATCTAGCACTAATATCTCCTTTTCTTTTTTCAGTAAAAAAAGGTAGAGAAAGTGAGATGATTTTTTTATGCAATTCTGTTCTTAAATCATAAACAATACCATTTCTTATTGGGACTAAAAAATATAAAGCTGCGTATCTAAATATATTTCTAAGAAAAAAACTTACGAGAACTAACAAACAGATAAACATTAACGCTTCTATTTCACCTTCTTTATCAATCATTTTACTAATTAAAGCATAGAAATTCTCTTTGATTGAAGTGGCATCTATACTGAGAGGAGGAGGGTTATATATTTTTTCTTGTGTTCCAAATAATACTCCTAAAAACGGGATAACCATAGTTAGTGATATTAAAGAGAAAAGCACACTTAAAATATTTGCTATAATATTTAATACAGCATAGATTGTATATGGCTTTATATATTTAAAAATTCTTATGAAATAATACATTTAGCAAAGATATGAAAGGAATCCCTATTTTTGCATAATGGAATCAACAAGACAAAAAAAAGTATCTCGATTAATTCAAAAGGAATTGTCTTTAATTTTTCAGAGTATTTCATCTCAATATTTTTCTAACGTAATTATTAGTGTTACTATTGTGCGGATATCTAAAGACTTGTCAATTGCTAAGATTTTTATCAGCATATTTCCTGTAAATGACCCAAATATTATTTTAGATGAAATTAACAATAAGCACATTATGATCAGAAAGATGTTAGCTCAGAAAACAAGAAATCAGCTACGAAAAGTACCAGAGTTAATTTTTTATTTAGACGATTCTTCTTCTTATGCAGAAAATATTGATCAATTATTAAAGAAATAGTGTTATAATATGAATTTTTCATTTCTAATAGCTAAGCGTTATTTTTCTACAGCAAAAAAAAATAGCATTACTAATATAATTTCATGGGTTTCTTTTTTTGGTGTTTTAATTGGTACGGCTGCTTTAATAATTGTTTTATCAGTTTTTAATGGTTTTGAAAAATTAGTGTTAGATATGTATAATTCATTTGACCCTGATTTAAAGATAGAATCTAAAGAAGGAAAAACCTTTGATGTATTAGACTTGCAGGAAGTGTTATCTGAACACAAATCAATTGAATATTATGCTTATGTTTTACAGGAAAAAGCACTTTTAAAATATAAAGATCATGAGTTTATCGCTAATATTAAAGGTGTTAGTGAAGAGTATTTGAATGTAACCAGAATAGACTCCTTACTTGTTGATGGTGTTTATTTTGATAATCAAAGTACTAATGTGGCTGTAATTGGATCAGGAATAGCGTATTATCTTTCTGTTTATTTGTTAGATATGTTCGAACATATCAAAATATATATTCCAAATAGATCTTCAAATACCTTGTTAAACTATAATACTGCATTTAAACAATCTTTTGTTTTACCTGTTGGGGTTTTTGATGTTCAGCCAGAAATCAATGATAAATACATAATCACTCCCATTAAATTTTTACAAGAATTAATTAAAAAAGAAAATCAAGCTTCTTCTGTTGAAATAAAATTAAAAAATGAAAATAATTACGCCATAGTTCAGAAGGAAATAATTAATGAAATAGGAGATAAGTATGTCATAAAAAATAGATTTCAACAGCAGGAATTTTTATATAAGATACTTAATACAGAAAAACTAGCAGTTTTTTTAATCTTATTTTTAATTGTAGTAATAGCAACGTTTAATATTGTAGGGTCATTAAGTATGTTAATATTAGAAAAAAAGAAAGATATTAAAACTTTAAGTTCACTTGGTTTAAAAGATACAGATTTACCTAAGATCTTTTTTTACAAGGGCCTTTTGACTGTATTTTCTGGAACAATTTTTGGTTTGTTAACAGGTTCTGTCTTTGTTATATTACAAAATACTTTTGGCATTATAAGTTTAGGCGAGGGTAATTTTGTTATTGATAATTATCCAGCTATATTAGCGTTTGAAGATATTCTTATTGTCTTTTTATTAGTATTATTTATTGGTATAATTGCTTCATGGTATCCCGCTAAGATATTAGTAAAAAGAATATTAAAACCTGTAGCCTGAAAATTTATCACTAATTTGTGTTAATAGACTTTCAATTTCTTGGGGATCATTTGAGGTTACTAACTGAATTCTATATTTTTTAAAATTTGTTATTCCCCGAAAATAGTTTGTGTAATGTCTTTTCATTTCTGCAATACCAAGGATTTCACCTTTCCACTTAATAGAGTGTAGTAAGTGTCTTTTACAAACATTTACTCTATCTTCAATTGTAGGTTTAGATAAGTGTTCACCAGTTTTTAAAAAATATTTTATTTCATTAAAAATCCATGGATAACCTATTGAAGCTCTTCCAATCATAACTCCATCAACCCCAAATTTTTCTTTTAATTCTTTAGTTTTTTCAGGAGAATCTACATCTCCATTTCCAAATACTGGAATTTTCATTCTAGGATTATTTTTAACTTCACCTATTAATGTCCAATCAGCCTCTCCTTTATACATCTGCTTTCTTGTTCTACCGTGAATAGATATTGCTTGTATGCCCACATCTTGAAGACGCTCTGCAACTTCAACAATATATTTTGAATTTTCATCCCATCCCAATCTAGTTTTTACAGTTACAGGAAGATTAGTTGCCTTAACAATTTCTTTAGTCATTGAAACCATTTTAGGAATATCTCTTAATATTCCAGCCCCTGCACCTTTTTTCGTAACCTTTTTGACTGGGCATCCATAATTTATATCAATAAACTCAGGTTTAGCTGCTTGGCATATTTCAGTTGCCTGCCTCATGGAATCGATATTGTTGCCAAATATCTGTATTCCAATAGGTCTTTCATATTCATAAATATCTAATTTAATTTTACTCTTTTCGGCATGCCTAATTAACCCTTCTGAAGAAATAAATTCTGTGTACATAACATCTGCCCCATTTTCTTTACAAAGAGCCCTAAACGGAGGATCACTAACGTCTTCCATAGGGGCTAATAATAAAGGGAATTCTCCTACGTCAATATTTCCTATTTTTACACTCATAAATTAATGACAAAAATAAACAAATGACTTTAAAAGGTATCTATCAAAATAAATCTTCTAAATTTAATTTATTATTATTAATACTATTAATAATCTCATCATTAACAACACATCTGTTAATAGCAAACGGGGTAGTTTTACTATTTTTTAAAAACGGATTAACCTTATTAAGCAATCAAGATTTAACTATCCCTGCCACAGTAAGTGCATTAAAAATTATACAGGTCTTTACAACTACAGGATTATTTATAACACCAATTTTGTTGTTTTCACATCTCACATCATTTGACTTAAAATTATTTGCCCCAACTCCTAGATCAGCAATTTTAATAATCTTAGCTATTATTTTTTTAGTAAATCCAATAATTAATTATTCATATGAGTGGAATCAAGGATTTAGTTTTCCTCAGTGGATGCTTGAATATGATATGAGAGCTGAAAAAATCACTAATTCATTTTTACAAATGGATAGTTTTAATCATTTGGCACTTAATATCTTAGTCATGGCTTTAGTTCCTGCTCTAGGTGAAGAAATATTTTTTAGAGGATTTTTGCAAACCAAAATGTCTTCCTGGTTACAAAATAGACATCTTGCTATTTTTATTACAGCAATAATTTTTAGCGCAATTCACATGCAATTTCAAGGTTTAGTACCTAGGTTTTTACTTGGTTTATTATTAGGATATTATTTTTATTGGAGTGGTTCTTTGTTACTACCAATAATAGCACATTTTTTAAATAACGGTATAGTTGTTTTATCTTTCTATACAGGTTTTAATAATCTGTCAGAATTTTCACTTAAATCCCCAAGCTTTCAAGAGCTATTTTTTAGCATTATAGCAGTTAGCTTATTACTTTACTTATTATTTAAATCACTAGAAAGAAGAGAGAGAAATTAGTATGATTAATAATCGCCTTTTCTAGTAGAGTAGTTTATTTTTAGAGCATTTGCTTTTCTTAATTCTTGCTTAACATCTGTAATAATACCCATTTTAACTGTTTCATCAGCTTTTATTGAAGTGGTCATATACGGTATTTCTTTTTCATCTCTAGCCTCTCTTTCGGTGGCAATAAATTCTTGAATTTCTTCAACACTAGCAAATGCATCATTTAATTGAATTCTTGGTGAGGTTCCATATGATGCTTGTAATCTTTTAATAGGCTCTCCAATATAGATGTAGCTAACCAAGGATTTTTTTTCCATCTTTTTTATTTCGGTAGCTTTAGGTGTCAACACATCAACAAATAAAGTTGTCTCTCGCATCACGGTTGTTACCATAAAGAAAAATAACAACATAAATACAATATCTGGAAGGGAAGCAGTAGATATTGCTCCCATTTCTTTTTTCCCTTTTTTTCTAAATTTACTCATTATGAATCTCCTCCTATATTTTTTGGTTCCGCTTCAGAAATCTTTTGCGGATACATTTTTCTTATTTCTTTTTGTTGAGTTTTGCTCAACATTGAGTAACGTTGACCAAACTTAGTTAGAGCAGCATCATCTCTTAATTCATTGTATGCTGCAGCAAGTTCGTTTTGAACTCTGATGTATGTCATGTATTCTGTCCCTCTATCATTTTGTAATGATATGATTGCTTTTTCAGGATTTTCAGATAAATTTGGATCTATTCCGTTGTTATTAATAAATTTTTTAGCACCAGATCTCAATTGAGAAATATCCATTAATTCTCCTTCTACTAGTAATTGATTTCTTGCATTAATAAGTACCACGTAAATATTTTTAGCATGAATTTGAGAATCATCTTCTTGTTGTTCTTCTTCAGGCATTGGTGGTAGTTTACGGGCAATACCAGTATCCACATCCATTGTAGTTGTTACTAAAAAAAAGATTAGTAAAAGAAAAGCTATATCAGCCATTGAACCGGCATTAATTTCTGGTAATCCTCTTCTTTTACTTGCCATTTTATTTTGATCTAAGTTTAGAGAATTCTGTATATAAAACAGATAGTATGGCAGTTAATGCAAGTATATAAAAAGCTGTTAATCCCATCCCTACTTGTTTAGCTGTTGATGGAGTGATGGAATACTTTTCATATGAACCAAGAACTTCATCGGAAGCAAATAGATAAGAAACTATCAAAACTAATATAAGACCCCCAATAGTATACATTGTTTTCTTAGTATTGTTCTGATTTTGAATCATTTTTTTAACACCAAAATAGATAGCTGTAAGAGCACCAAAGGCAATCATAATGTATGTTAAAATAATTCCTACGTTAATTAAAGTTATCATAATTATTTATTTTTTACTAATAAATCAATTAATGAAATAGAAGCATCTTCCATAGAATTAACAATTGCATCAACTTTAGAAATCAAATAATTGTAGAACACTTGTAGTATCATAGCAACAATTAAACCAAATACAGTTGTAAGAAGAGCTACTTTAATTCCTCCTGCAACGAGTGATGGAGAAATATCTCCAGCTGCTTCTATTGCATCAAAAGCACCAATCATTCCTATTACTGTTCCCATGAAACCAAGCATAGGAGCTAGCGCGATAAATAATGAAATCCATGAAAGCCCTTTTTCTAAAAGCCCCATTTGCACAGATCCATAAGATATAATTGATTTTTCAACCATCTCTATACCTTCAGAAGATCGATCAAGTCCTTGATAGAAAATTGATGCTACAGGACCTTTAGTATTTCTGCATACTTCTTTTGCACCATTTACTCCTCCAGATTGTAGCGCAGCTTCAACATCATTAAGAAGTTTATCTGTATCAGTGGTTGCCATATTTAAATAAATAATTCTTTCAATAGCTAATGCTAATCCAAGAATTAAACATAGCAGGACAATCCCCATAAAACCAGGACCTCCTTCAATAAATTTTTGTTTTATTATTTGATGAAAAGACGCTGACTCTTCTACAGCTTCTTCCGTATTTGTATTTGTAACTTCTTCTTCTACCATTGTAGTTTGTTCAACAGCTGAATCTTCTTGTATCGCAGCAGAGTCTTCCTGCCCGATAACTTGAAAAGAAAAGAATGTGAAAAAACTTAATAATGTGATTAGTGCAAATTTCTTTTTCATTTTAGATAAATTTTAATTTAATTTTGAGATGCAAATGTATAAAAATATTATAAACTCTTATGGTATCTTTTTGTTACTTCTTCCCAGTTAATAACATTAAAAAAAGCATCAATATACTCTGGTCTTTTGTTTTGGTAATTAAGGTAATAAGCATGTTCCCATACATCTAAGCCTAAAATTGGTGTTCCATTACAACCTCCGCTCATTAGTGGATTATCTTGGTTTGCTGTTGAACAAACACATAATTCACCATTAGAAACACAAAGCCATGCCCATCCAGAACCAAATCTTGTTGCAGCAGCTTTTGAGAATTCTACTTTGAATTCTTCAAATGATCCAAATGAATTATTTATAGCTTCTGCAAGATCTCCACTTGGCACTCCACCTCCATCGGCAGACATTGATTCCCAAAATAAACAGTGATTATAATATCCACCACCATTATTTCTGACTGCGGCTGGTAATTCTGGTGTTTTGCATATTTCTTCAATTGTTTTTCCTTCTAAATCAGTACCTTGAATAGCATTGTTTAGGTTATTTGTATATCCATTATGGTGTTTTCCATGATGTATTTCCATTGTTCTAGCATCAATATGTGGCTCTAAGGCATCATAGCTGTATGGTAATTCTGGTAATTTAAATGACATAGTATTTTGTTTTAGATTATTATAATAATATTTGCCAAGCTTCTTCAAATTTTTCTTCTTGTAAAAAAGCTTTTGCTAAAATATGTTTTTCTGATGTATTTTTATTATCTCTGAGCGGAAAATCTTTTTTTATTGGTGTTTTTTCTATTGAAGCTAGTATAGCTAATTCATTACCAGTTAATATATTAGATTGTCTAATATGATCGGGAAGTTGATCAATACCCATACCTATTCTAGAAATTGGTTTCACAATTTCATAGAGAGATTCTTTTGTTGTTTTTCCATACCAATTTTTTCCATAACGACTCACTAAATTTAATTTTAATGGATCTAATTCATCTTTTCCATCTATCACCTTTTCATCAATATGAATTTTAAGGACTTCGCATAAGACTAAACTGCCAGCACCTCCCTCTTTTCCTAATTCTATGACATCATTTACTTTGCATTCAAAATTTACAGGAGACTCTTTTACTCTAGAAGGACGTATAAGCTCTGATTTTAGTTCAGTAAAGCCTGCTTTTTCAAATTCATTAACATTAGCTTCAAAGTCACATGAAGAAAGGGATACTTGTTGCGCAATTTCTTCAGATACAAGAGACACTACACATTCATTAACTTCTTTGATATTATCTAAGGTGTCTTTAGAGGTGTTATTTCTAACTCTTCTTACAGGAGAAAAAACAAGAATGGGTGGGTTGACTGAAAAAACATTAAAAAATGAAAATGGACTTAAGTTTTTATTTCCGCTTTTATCTATTGTACTTACAAATGCTATTGGTCTTGGCGTGACCGCATTTGATAAATAACGATATACTTCTGCTGTTTTTGTTGATTTTATATCTATAGTTTTAATCATTTTTTTAGTTTTAAAATGGAATGATTATTTTTTGATTTTATAATCTTATTTGTGATGCTTCCTAATCCCTCAACATTCATTTTTATCTCGTCTCCATCCTTTAACCATTTTTCAATGTAATTAGCATTTTTTCTTTTGTTCGTACCGTTAATTTCTAACAGACATCCAGTACCTACAGTTCCAGAGCCAATAATGTCACCTGGAAATAATTCCACACCATATGAAGCCCGCTCAATAATTTCTGCAAATGTCCAATTCATATTTTTTGCGTTTCCTTCTGATAATAATTCCCCATTTACAAAACACTGCATTTTTAAATCATATTTTTTACCAAACGCAGTATCTATAGATTTAGTATCTAATTCATCTTTTGTAACCAAGTAGGGACCTATTACATTTGCAAAATCTTTTCCTTTTGCTGGACCAAGATTTAATTTCATTTCTTCCATTTGTAATGTCCGAGCACTAATATCATTTAAGATACAAAAACCAGCAATATGTTGTTCGGCGTCTTTAGCTAAAATATTTTTTCCTCCTTTTCCAATTACTATTGCAAATTCTAATTCATAATCTAATTTATTAAAATGATCAGGCATAATTTCTATGTCTTGACCATCAGCGTACATGGAATTATGATTAGAAAAATAAAAAACAGGGAATTGATCAAATTCAGATATCATTTGAGCTCCTCTATTTTTTCTACATGTTTCTACATGTTGTCTAAAAGCATAGGCATCTCTAAAAGAGTTAGGTTGTGGTAATGGAGGCAATAAAACAACATTTTTTATGCTGTGCTTAACTATGTTTTGAGATGCAATATAGTTTTCAACTTTATTTTGGTATTCTTCTATCTGAAATAGTTCGATTAATGAGATGTCTCCAAAAAAACTATTTAGATTGTATATGTAATCATCTTGAAGCACACCTATTTGGTGCGTTTGATTTTCTGCTATTTTATAAGAAAGAAGTTTCATTTACAAATACAAAATTATCAATTTTATTTTAGGGATGATATAAATGAATCTTTGTTTGTGTTTTATCTTATATTTGCATTAAAACATAGCATATGCCATTTTATCATAAATTAGGAAAGA
>MDTD01084523.1_pt1 | contig 10345 bp, 4 predicted proteins | sample 811221 | NCBI WGS metagenome assembly MDTD01 (sample SAMN05326646, study PRJNA326480) | marine metagenome | isolation source: seawater | place: Pacific Ocean: South West | collected 2011
ACCCATGTACCCTTGTCTACCCTCCAGTTCCCTGTAACGTCCCACTTGCTGAACAGTAAGTATATATCGCTTCAGTCCTGGGTTATAAATGACACTTGTACGCATTACACCGTTTTTACTGTCCTCAAATACGGGTTGTCTGTCCTTAACATTTTTTGACCATTGTGGTTTCCCTTCTTCGGAAAATCCTGAGAAAAAGGAATATGCTGATCCATCATTGATTGACTTCTTTGGCACCCTCATCAGGTTGATCTTTCCAGGCAGGTTTACATCCCAATTTTCGTTTCCATCATTGTCTGTCCCTTTGTTCACAGATACGGTATGTTCCGGAGCATAGGAATAAACGTATTTATCACGAGCTCCCCTATAGTCTTGCCCAAACTGTAAAAAGGTAGGCACAAAAAACCCTTCATTTTCCTTGGTTGAAAAATTCCAAACAGCCTTTGTCTCAACCCAGGTACGGGCATGATCATTTGATTGGTAAATACCCTGGTAACCATAACATTGCCCTGTTTTTCCATCTCCACTCCTCCACATGTAAAGAATACCGTCAATAGATATGATCCCATATGACTTCCCCTTAAACGTTGCTGCTGATCCTTCCGGATCTTTTCCACCCCAAACATTGTAACCCGAATAATTATCTTTATTCCCTTCTACTCTTGCCACTCCCATACTGGATCGTCCTACACTGTTGTTGCCGCCAAAGCCACCACCATCTCCCCAGGAAGTATACTGGTGACCATCCTCTGCCCAGGTGATCGTCCAGTTATCACTTCTTGGTGCTGCCAGACCATTACCAGGACATTCATTCTTTACCGTGGACATATCGAAAGAAATCCCCTTGATGTAATCACTGGGAGGATAGACGGAAACAGGCTCTCCATCGTAGTTTCCAACTAATTGAAAAATAATTATAAAAATTATTGTAAGGTTGTACAGCATCTTAATACTAAAATTATTAAAAAAATCGACTACAGATTAATCAAGGCTGCCTCAAAAGCACACTTCAACGGAAGGAAGAATCCTTCGGAGTGATGATAGTTTGCTTTTTTGAGGCAACCTTAAAATGGCTTATTGACTACTTAACAAGTTACTCTGTCCCATATCCAGGATTTTGTTCTAATACAGCTCCTGTATTTTTCTGAATATCATCAATTGGAATTGGGTAAAGATCCATATGATCTCCCATTGTAGCTCCTACAATTGGGTTGAGGGATTTGATCCTCTCAACTGCCTTCCCTAGTCTCATTAAAGTGATCAGCCTCATTTCTTCATAGTGAAGCTCCCTTAAGCGCTCATCCAAAATGTAGTCGATATCCACTTCACCTGATGTCACATCCGGCGCAGAGGCCCTTTGCCTCACTTCATTGATGTCAGCCGCTGCACTTGCAGGGTCTCCATTACCCAGGTGAGCTTCCGCCCGGAGCAGATAGGTATCAGCCAATCGAATCTCATAATGATCACGTAAAGTAGTACCTGCCTGGTTAGTAAGGGCTCCAGGTACTGTCTGATCAGCATGCCAGAATTCCTGCGGGTGCCTTCCCGGGGTAGTTCCCTTCATTATGAGGGGATAAAAATTTCGGGTCGAGTCCTGTGCCGTTTCCAAAACAACCGGCAGATTGTCAGCAAAGACCCACATGCCATTGTATTCATTATCAGGATTCATCACCTGGAAATCTCTCATGATATTGTATGAAGAATTCCTAATGTCCAGGTTAAAGGCCCCGGCCCATAATTCATAACGAAAATATGTACTTGGGGCAGAGAACCCAACACCCCGGCCACCTACATAGGAATTTGGCTGGTTATGAATGGTTTCAGTTGATCCATCACTCTGTGTAATCCTTGCCTGATACAATCTTGGAGAAATATTACGTTCAACCGCGTAAAAATGGTTATTCCCATTGGTTCCTCCAGGTATGTTATAACCCATTTGCATCACCCAAATAGCTTCTGTGTTGCCACTCGTTCTGTTTTGGTTGCCCTGACGGAATAAATCCCAATAAACATCTCCAGGTTCATCCACTCTTGATCCAAAACGTGAGGTCATAAGCGCTGTAGCCGGATCATCGATTACTTTCGAGGCTTCATTAATGGCATCAGTCCATCTTTCCAATGAAATGTAGATTTCTGTTAAAACATGACTGGCAGCCAGCCTATTGATCCTTGAACCATCTACCTCATCAATCTCAGGCAGGTTTGCTACCGCAAATTCAAGGTCCGTAGCACATTGTTCGTATACTTCCTGTCTGGTTGCTCTTACATAATCCCGTTTTGGAGCTTTTGTCTCGCTTAAAACGATCGGTACACCGCCAAACAAATGGCCCAATAACCTATATGCATAAGCTCTGAAGAACCTGGCTTCCGCTTGAAAGTAGGTCTTTTCTTCATTTGAGATCTCTACGATATCACTTTCTGACCGTTCAATGATCACATTGGCATCATAAATTATTCGATACGCAGCCCGCCAAGGTCCGCTTACTTCACCGCCAGAAGGTGTTATCCTAGTATCAACAGTCCTGCCTCCATCCGGGTAATAAAAACTTGTAGCCAGATCCGAAATGTCCCAGTAATTACGGGGTTCTCTCTGATCGTACATGTAGCTTCTGTAAACCGCGTGCAGATTATAAACAGCAGCATCAAAGTCTGCATAGGTAAGGTATGAGTTTTCAGGTGCATAAAAATCCAAAGGGTTCTCCTTTAGAAACTCCACTTCATCACATGAAAAAAATGTAATTACTATCAAAAGGGCAATAATGTGAATTCTAGCCATCAGACCCAGATCTATATTTCTTAATAATTTTTTCATCTTTAATTTTTTTTTGAATTAGAAATCAAGGTTTAACCCCAGCGAAATGCTCCTAAGCACAGGACGGGCTCTACTTGTATAACCATCCCCGGTCTCAGGATCTAATCCAGGCCACTTGGTAAGTGTAAGCAGGTTCTTCCCTGAAACAAAAAGCCGCAAATTCCTGATTTTAAGCTTCTCCAAAAGTTCAGGACCAAAGCTGTAGGATAAGGATATATCCTGTAACCTTACAAAATTTCTTTGTGTCAAGAGTTTTGCTCTTTCGGTAACTGTCGTTCCTATCATTTCATATCTCGCTCCTGGGTTTTCAGGGAGCCAGGCATCGAAACCTTCCGGAATATTTCTATTAAACCTATTTCCGCTGTTGTAGTCATTGAAGCCCCCTACGTTCCCATTCTGATCATCCAACTTAAAGTAATAGTCTTTACCTCCCTGAATTGAATTTACAAAAACGAATAAGGACCAATTTTTATAACCTATTGTATTACCAATACTGAATCTGTACCCGGGATTCTCATATCCTAAAACTTTGTAATCATTGATTTGGTCAATTAGGTCGTCCCCATTCTGATCTACAATTACATATGATCCAATACTCGCCCCTGAAGGTATATCATCTCCAATTTGATATATCTGCCCCGTCGTTTCATAATCGTACACTACGTTGAACGGCTCACCAATAAATAAGCCTTCTGACACGAGGTCATCTTCTACTCCATCACCATCGTTGTCGAACCCAAGAAGTTCCACTAACTCATCCCTGTTTCTGGAGAAAGCTACATCAGTGCTCCAGGTGAGGTCACTGGTCCTCACATTCACACTAGAAAGTATGATCTCAAACCCTTCATTATGGATCTTTCCGAGGTTATCCGGAAACGTGGTAAACCGGCTTATCGATGGGACATCCACATTATAAAGTAAGTTTGTTGTGTTGTTATTGTAATAATCAATTGACCCCGATAACCTGGAATTTAGCAACTCAAAATCAGCACCCAGGTTTAAGCCGGTAGTGGTTTCCCATTGCAAATCCCCGCTTGCCAGACTGCTGATATATTTTGTATATACTGAAGACTCTGCCGCCGTGATATAATTAAAACCATCTGATACTTTCGCTAAAGTTTGGTACCGGCCTATGGTTCTGTTTCCTGTTGAACCGTATCCAGCCCTTACTTTTAAGAAATTGATAGCATCAGTTTGGGAAAGAAAAGATTCCTGGGATACTACCCAGCCAAGCGCCATAGAGGGAAACACTCCAAATTTGTTTCCTTCACTAAAACCAGAAAAACCATCTCTTCTTACCGTACCAGTTATTAAGTACCGATTATCAAATGCATAGTTAATCCTGGCCATCGAATACAGGCTCGCTTCTTCCCAGGCTTCTGAAGAAGCTTGTTGCAAATCTGAGCTTCCACTCTGCAATGAATTGTAACCTAGTGTTGGATTTACAAATGAGGTCGCAAAAGCCGCAGTTCTGTCATATTTTCTTTTTTCAAACCCATATAACAGTGTAACACCTACCTTGTGCTTTTCATTAAAAGTCCTATTGTAGGCAAGGATATTGTCACTCAACATGCTATTTTGAATTGAATGCACTTTTTCTCCTTCTCCAAGACCATTGTTCTGGTGTTTACTAAATGTATAGTCACGGTTAGTAATCTGGGTATTAGCTAAGTTGATTTTATATGACAATCCTTTCAAAAATGGAAATTTGATTTCCGTATAAATATTTCCGAATAAGTTATTCCGTATATCCAGGTTGTCAGCCTCTAACTGCCATATCCTCTGAAAACCAGAGTTCGGATAATTCAACTCGCCATTTTCCCGGTAAGCTTGAATGAACGGAGGTAGAAATCTTGCATCAGGATTTACATCTTCTCCGGAGTAATCACTTGAAGCAAAGAACGATTGCACACCTATGGTCAGCCAATCATTGATCTTACTGTCGGCATTTATTCTGGCGTTGTACCTGGAATAACCTTCATTCACCATGTAACCTTCAACATCAGAAAACCCAACTGAAATCAAGTAATTTAGATTATCAGTCTTATTGGTAAGGCTCAGGCTATGGATCTGTGTATACATTTGATCATTGGTCAACAGGTTCCCCCAATTTGTTGAGATACCGTCATTGTAATTGTCAATTTGCTCAGTGTCATAGAAGTTTGTAGTGATGGGATATCCAGGATCCAGGTCTAAATAATCTGAAGCCGCCGTCCTGCTGTTGAACAAGTCATTGTCAAGCATGTATTGTACCCACTCGTCCGCACCCAGCGGCACCATTTCGTTAAGAGGTTGTTGAAATGTATAATTCACTGAATAGCTGATCATTGGTTTTCCCATATTATCATTTCCACTCTTTGTGGTAATCAGGATCACCCCATTGGCCGCTTGAGATCCATATACTGCGGCAGCGCTATTGTCTTTCAGCACATCAATGGAAGCGATATCACTCGGGTTGATGTCGATAAGGTTACCCCGATAAATTACTCCATCAAGTATCACTAAAGGGCTTTGAGCACCGGATATAGAGGTCCGACCCCTAACGGTGATATTAGGTTCTTCTCCTGCACGGTTTACCGGGCCTACATTCAATCCCGGAACACTTCCCTGCAAGGATTGTCCAATAGAAATATTTGGTTGACTTCTAAACGATTCAAGATTGGCTTGTGCTACTGAACCGGTCAGATCGCTTTTTCCCACCGTACCGTACCCGACTACCACTACTTCTTCTAATGCAGCAACATCCGTTTCCAACATTACATCAAAAACAGATCTACCAGCCACTGCTATTTCTTTTGATTTATATCCAACAAAAGAGAAAACAAGGACTGCATCATCACGTACATTTAGTTGAAACCTTCCATCAATATCAGTAATAGTCCCGTTGGTTGTGCCTTTTTCCAAAACAGATGCCCCTGGTAGAGGTTCTCCCATATTATCAGTTATGGTTCCGGCTATAGACGTTTGTATCCCATCCTCTATGATTGGTATTCCTCTTTTTTCGGAGCTATCTCGCCTGGTAATGGATATTGTATTGTTTATGCGACGAAAATTGATGTCAGTTTTCCCTGAAATATCACTTAAAACCGTCCTTAAACTCTCATGCTTAAATTTTAGCGATATCCTCCTTGAATCGCTCAAAACCAAATCATTGTAACCAAAAATGAAATTGGTCTGGCTTTCGATTTCATTAAAAATTTCTACCAATGACTCATTCCTTACATCAATATCAATATAGACCTCTTCCAGACTCTGACCATTAATTGAGCCAGCAACCAGAAAATTCAGCGCAAATAGCTGGACTAGTAAGATCCGAAATGTGTGTTTTGAAATAAGCATTAGTAGCTTAAGTAAATTTGAATTCATAATTTTGTACTTCTTTGTGAAACATTGTTTTTAGTATTACAGAGAATTTTTGCCCACATCTGCTGGTACCAGGTGTGGGTTTTTTAGTGCCCACGTCTTACGGGCTTCATAAAATGTGGGTGTTTAGTAATTTTTTCTCATACATTATTGGTTTAAGTGTTTTTACATGATTCTCCGGAGATAATGATCCGGTTATTTTCTTCCAAACGATAATCAATACCTAAAATGAATTTCATGCTTTCCAGGATATTAATGAGATTTTCGTTCTTATATTCACTGCGAATAATACAATCCTCAATCGCTTTGTTTTCAAAAAATATTTCAACATTAAACCAGCGTTCCAGAATGGACGATGCTTCTTTCATTGATACTTTATTCAATATTATTTGATCATTTTTCCATGCTAAGAACTGGTTGATATCTACTTCTTTTTTCTTCAACTCATTTGTTGTTGAATTATAAGAAACCTGTTGATTAGGTGTCAGATAAATCTGCTGGTTTAACCTATTCAGACCCTCATCTGATGGTTGCACCTGAACCATTCCTGACGATACAGTTACTTCCATGTTATTATCCGGATATGCCTTGATGTTGAAGGAGGTTCCTAAAACCTTAGTGACCAAGTCCCCGGACCTTATCACAAATGGTCTTAATGAATCCTTTGTCACTTCAAAGTAGGCTTCCCCGATTAAGGTAACCTCTCTTATGTCTTTATCAAATCCGTCCGGGTATACCAGGCTACTTTCAGAATTTAATCTTATAAAGGTGCCATCACCTAAAACAATATTGGTTTTCTGCCCTCGCAGAGTGGTTTTAGTAATGAATCTATTGTCCTGAACCTGAATCTCCTCCCGAGGTTGATTGTATTCAAACAAAAGAATTGAGACTGTAAAAATCAACAAGACTGTTGCCGCATATTTATAAATATTGAGATTTGATATTTTTCTTGAAATTGATTTCTCTTCCCTGATGTTAGTGTGTATTTCGTTGTATATCCTATCTCTTATCTCCTCCTGATTGCCATGTTTCCAATCAACCCATTGGCTATTTTCAGACTGATACGAGGCCAAAAAATCTTCAACTAATTTCCGTTCTTGCTCGGAACATGCTCCATATTGGTACTTTTCTAAGAGACGTATGATTTGCTGTTTATTCAAGACACATTTCCATTAATCAATAACCAAGTACCACAAGGAGGAAAGAAGTACTATCTCTACCTGTATTTTTTTATTAATTAATTCTTTTGATGTGTCTTTGCGGGTTTCAGAATAACATTTTATCAAAAAAGAAGAGAAAAATTATTAATTTTAAAATAGTTAGTCTTGTCGTCTTAACTAAAATTTTTGATTAATTGGAAGCACATGAAACAGGGAAATTTACCGACGAGGAACTCTTAAAGCTCCTGAATAATAAGGGGTCCCGTGCTTTTGAGGAAATCTACTCACGATACTGGAAACCTCTTTATCTTTATGCTTATAACCTTCTGGAAGACCAGTCGGTCTGTGAAGATATTATTCAGGATATTTTCACTCAGCTTTATTTAAAAAGGAAAAATCTCTCCATTAATAATCTCCGATCATATTTGTTTCAGTCGGTCAAATTCCAGGTAATCAAACATTTGCGAAGAAACAAGTTGATGAGACATCATATTGAAAAGCTACAGAAAATTAGATTTTCCAATCAAACCGAAGAAGCTGTCAACTTCAAACAGCTAGATGAAGTAATTACTAAACATATCTCTGAATTACCGAGAAGGTGTCAAGAAATTTTCCGATTAAGCAGATATGATCGCTTAAGTAATGAGGAAATAGCGAATAAATTAGGGCTGTCCATTCAAACCGTAAAGAATCAAATATCAAAAGCTCTCAGTTATCTTCACTCGAAATTGGATCACGTACTTCTCCTCATTTATGTATCAAATTGCATTCTCTAATTCTGACTAAAAACTTCTTTGTCGTAATGATCAACTATTCTATTATAGGCCTCTGATGCCGCACCATTTCCCCAATCATAAATGGTAAATACACCTATACCTATGCCGTCTTTGCTTGTATATCCACCATGGCCATAATTTTCCATCATAAATCCGTAATCTTCCTTGCTAAAAAAGTCATACTTTTTCTCCCATTGAACTTTTGTACGTGGATTTTCCGGGCAATACATCATTGCAAAAGATGATTCCAGTGCAGCCACTCCCCGTTCAATATATTCTTCTATTCCCAGTTCTTTCCCATAATCAATGATCAACTCAGCAAAAAGACATTGCCTTGAATCGTTCCATTCTCCGTCTGCATTCATTACTCCAAAACCACCAAGTGTTTTTACATGCATAAATGGAGGTTGCCAGGCAGCCTGATACATCAATAGCTCATCAAGTGTTCGCTGCCCTAATTGTAAATATCTTTCATTGGCTGTTGCTTTATAAGTTTCTAAAAGTGCCTCCGCCGTCCAGTACATGGACAGTGTATTCTGTTTGAACATGTTGTTCCTCACAACTTTATTCCCAACCAATTCATCTGCCCCATAACGACTGCATGACCAATAGGTCTCAAAATCCTCCCATTTTCCAATTGGTATTATATTATCAGCAACTGCATCCATTGCTCTAATCGCTGCTTCATAATAGGTATTATCTCCTATAAGATCAGCCAACTTCATCAGGAAGGTAACTGACATAGAAGTCTCCGGGGATTTGGCCAATACATCCATTGGTTCCAGAGAATTTTTATCTAACCATGAAGGGAAAAACCCATCCGGTCCCTGTATTTCCAATAGGGAATTAGCATAATTTTTTGCGTAAGCGACAAGTCGATCATCTTTCTCCAGTTCATCATACCATACCAACATCAGGTAAGCAGTCCAGCTCATATCCAGAATATGTAATGGCGATTTCCCTGGATCCCGTGTAACAGGATTTCTGTTGGAATTACCAAAATAAAAGGTATCCCACCCTTTCGATCGATTGTATTGTTTTCCATTAATCTCCACTTTCTCCATTTCTGTAGCGATCAGGCCATCAAAAAAACCTTTTCGCTGAGGAAATGCCAGCGCAAGCTCTTTTCCCAGTCTTGCTTTTTCCAGCAGGTCTTCATTTCCCGTCCGCCTGGCATATCTGTAAAGTCCCGATGCGGATCTGAGAGAACTAAACCAGGACTGGTTCCAGATCGATCTGAATTCCCTTTCATTGACATGGCCGGGATAATTGGGGCTTTGAGTAACGTTGACAATGAATACCGGCGCTCCTACTTTTCTGTTATTCAACCTGAACTCTTGCCAGACCGGCTCTTTCCAGGTATCAAATGCCCACTGATAAGTGTACTCAACAAATGGCTCTATGTCTCCTTCGATTGGATCGCCAGATTTGAATAGTTCTGACCCCCAATTGTCCCAATAAAATGCGAGGATATCCCTCCAGGGATTTTGAATATCAGACTCTTCATTGCTTATCACTAAGTAAAAACTAAATTCAAGTTTTCCAGGAGGGTATACCGCACCTGAATCTCTTACAAAAAGGACATGCTCCTTAACCTGGTATCTACTCATCCCTAAAGTAAGGTTATTATTGGGAGCATCCAGATCCATATACCATTCTACCGGAGATACATCAGTCAATGTTCCGATATCAGGAAGTACAACAAGCTTCTTCTCATTGTCCGCAACAATTAATGCCGGCGCCCTGAAAACATGCTGTGAAATAATGTGGTCTCTTGTTGGGGTCAGGTGAGGCGCCCAATGAAAATCAGGCTGGAAAGATGGTGTAATGGTTAGTTGCCAGTCATCCTGTTTTACAGTATCTGTCAGCTGGTATTCGAGACTAACCCTCACCATATTTTGTGACACTTCTTTTACCTTTATTTCAGGGGAATTTTTTTCTAAAGGTGTGAAAGTAATATGATCGATGTAAGCACTAAAGTGTTCAGGCAAGGTGATATTTTGTGGCTTAGAACAACTCCAAAACACCATACAAAATAGAATAAACAAAGTCTGATTGATATATTTTTTCATCGTCACTAAGATTGATCTTGTTTCTAACGCTATATGAAAAGTGATAGTTAGTCTGCCCGGCACAGACCAACTAATCACGTATAAAACCCTCGGGACAGAAAAAATTATACTTGAGCTACTGTTGAATTCATAAAAGAAAGCATGATTAATTGCCTCATTTTC
>MDTD01192569.1_pt1 | contig 10343 bp, 10 predicted proteins | sample 811221 | NCBI WGS metagenome assembly MDTD01 (sample SAMN05326646, study PRJNA326480) | marine metagenome | isolation source: seawater | place: Pacific Ocean: South West | collected 2011
CGGTGGAGGACCCATCATGCCACCATCACCCATAGGAGGCATCATGCCATCATCACCCATAGGAGGCATCATGCCATCATCACCCATAGGAGGCATCATGCCATCATCGCCCATAGGAGGCATCATATGATCCTCAGGTTTTCCACACATAGCCTCAGTTGCACCTGTAGCCATGACTTGAGCCTCAACATCCGGATGATCACCAAGGTTGTCCGGATCAACGCCTGCTGCAGCCATGATATCCATCGCAGCCATACATTCTGGCGGTGGCTCATGCATCATGCCACCATCTGGATGGCCATCGCCAATTGCCCCTCCCGATAGTGAGGCGGTCATAATGGCCGCACTCAGCACTAACATTTTCTTTTGCATATTCTTACTCCCAATTTATGGTCTTTAAAAGGTACCTTCCATATCAGCAGATGAATCCAGTCTACACAAAAAAACAAAAATGTAATACACCAAGCCTATAACTAAAAAGAACTAACAAAGTAATTTAATAACCTAAATACGATGTTTTGAAATTTTTGATCATCTGCCGTCGAAAAAACTAATCAAAAATCACTCCTATTTAGGCTAGCTATTAATCGGGCATCAGAATTTTCCCTTTTTAAACCGAGCCCCCAAATGCATGAAGGAGACGGTCAGACATCGATTAAAAATTACTATAAACAGAAGAAAAATAATTAATATTTTTTGTTGCGCATGCTATAACACTTAGGCTGAGCTTCAAGGGAGACAAGCAAATCATGTTTGAGGACAAAATTGCACGACTGAGAGATGAGCTCGCGAATTATGGTGCGGAAGGGGTAGTTCTAACTCAATCAGAAAATGTTTATTATGCAACTGGCTTTGAGTCTGTCATGGACGGTTGGAGGTTACCTGAGCCTATCTCGGGAGTTTACATACCTCGCGATCAGAGCATGCCGATAACTTTACTATTACCGGAAGCAAGCTTAATTTCTCTGCTGGTAGCTGAGCGCGAAGGCTATCCAATCAACTTCCAGTCTCTGAAAACGTTTGACCTATTAAATTTTTGCGTCATGGCGCGCGCTGAAGATTTATATCTGAAGTTAGAACAGACCGCAGGAGAAAGACTAAGCCACTTCTCTTCAAAGATTGAAGGCAAATGTGAACCAGATATTGTTGCTGCACTAGTAACGATGCTTAAAGAGAGAGGTACCCTAGAAAAACTTATTCTCTTTGATGACATGCGAATAGCCATAAAATTAGATCAAGCTATAGGGCAACGCCATGGCGATGCATATGATATGTTGTTTAAAGTTAGGGCCATAAAAACAAAGAAAGAGATCGAAATTTTCCGTCAATCTGGCCTAAAAGCCGATCGAGTCATGAGTCATACAGTCTCCCTGTTAGGACGGGGAAAAACATGGAGTCAAATCGAAAAATCAGTAGCTAAATTTATGATTGACGAGGATATTAATCCTCTGCCTACCAGTCCGATGTTGTTTGGCGGCACTTATGATATGGCATTTAAACCTGACCTCTTTAGAACGCTCTTCAATAAAAATTTTGAGCAGGGACAGATAGTCATACTTGAAACACAAGGCCAGTACCGCAAAGTCTGGATTGATATAAATCGAACTGCGCACATCGGCACTGCATCAGAGGCCTATAGGGAACAGCATCAGATGGTTAAATCATGTTTCGATTTGGTAGTCGAAAAGATGAAGCCCGGAAATAACACTGCTGATATATGTGATGCGGTCCAGTCAACCCTTGCACAGAACCTCGATACACCGGGCAAACTCTTGTTGATTATACATTCGATCGGAGCTTTTCCACTTGAAAACCCAATGAACTTCCCTGCAACAGGCCTCGGCGCTACAAATGGTTTTATGATAGAGCCATCGATGATTCTCAGTTTCGACTGCCTTTATTTCGGCAGCAAACTAGGCCCCTCACATATGGAAAATGTTTTTGAAATAACGGAACATAGTGCAAAAAGCTTATATCGCTACCCTCTCGATCTAATTGAGGTATAGTTGTTGATGATTGACTCTTTTGACAAGTTTTTAAAATCATTTATTTAAGAAAATGAAAAAAAATAGTTTCTGGCAGTTATTTGCTTGCCTCGCCGCACTCATGGTCGGCGGTTTTGCAACAGCGCAATTGGGTGAAAAAGGTAAAAGTCTTTATAAAAAGCATTGCGCCGAATGTCATTCGATGAATCTGCGAGGTTCAGCTCACGGAAGCGAGTTGAGAGGTACGTATTTTCTGAAAAAATGGCAACAACTGGGGTTTGAAACACTTTTTCAAAACATTGTGGAAACGATGCCGCCGGGAAAAGCGGGAAAACTTGACCCCGGCACTTATCAATCGATTTATGAATATATATTGGCATCGTCAGGTGCACCAATCGAAGCCCGTCAGACAAGCGCTGCCGGATCTTCGGCCAAACCCGTGTCAAAGCGCGTAAATCAGTCGGGTGAAACATCGGTGAAAACTAATCTTGAAGGTTTCGTCTCATTTTCTGACATAGATACAGTAAATCGGCTTGATCAGAGAGCTACCAACTACACCAATAGTTCAATACCGAATTTTCAACCGATAGAACAAATATCGATCGATAAACCGAGCGACGATGCCTGGTTGTCCTGGCGACGGACCCCAAATGGACAAGGCTTCAGTCCTCTGGCACAAATTAACAAAGAGAATGTTCGGGGCCTCAGGCTCGCATGGTCAATGGCTATGCAAGAAGGTAGCAATCAAACCACTCCCATAGTCAGTCAAGGCATAATGTTTTTAACCCATCCGGGCAATATGATCCAAGCATTAGATGCCGCAACCGGCGATCTCATCTGGACCTTTGAATATGACTACCCTGAGGATTCGCGAACACTGGGAGGTCCGACTCGGAATATTGCCATCTTGGGCGATAGATTATTTATGGCGACCTATGATGCTGCACTAATTTCCATTGATATAAGGACAGGTAAGTTGCTTTGGCGAACCGTAAAAGCTGACTATAGAGAAGGATTTACCCACACCAGCGGGCCAATAGTGGCAAATGGAATCGTGGTGAGTGGTATTAACGGCTGCGAACGATTTGTTAGAGATGGGTGCTTTATAACCGGGCATGACCCTGAATCTGGCATCGAACTTTGGAGAACCTCCACTATTGCTCTTCCCAATGACCCCAACTCTCAAACCTGGGGAGAGGTCAAGCCACCTTATCGAGCGGGTGGAGATACATGGATTCCCGGAACGTATGATCCTGAACTAAATCTCGTATTTTATGGTACTTCTCAGGCCAAGCCCTGGGTAGCTGCAAGTCGAGGTATGTCTCCAAGAGAAGCCGCGCTGTACACTAATTCAACACTTGCGTTAAACCCAACAACTGGAGAGATAGTCTGGTTTTTCCAACACATCCCAGGTGAAACGATCGACATGGAAGTTGGTTTTGAACGAATTCTCATTGATCAAGCCGATCTAGGCAAGGTCTTATACACTATCGGCAAAGACGGTATTCTTTGGAAATTGCGTCGGCATGATGGGAAGTTTCTTGGGCTCCATGAGACCTTACCCCAAAATATTTACGAATCGATTGATAAGAAAACTGGGCAGTTGGTGTATCGTAAGGATATCCTCGAAGCGACCGTTGATCATCCCTTCAGTGCATGCCCTGGAATCTATGGTGGCCATAATTGGCAAGCCGCTTCCTATGATAAGATTAATCGTTCGCTCATCATTCCAATGCACCAGTTATGTTCTGACATGGTGGGCCGTGAGGTTGAAAAGACAGAGGGAGGCGGAGGGTTTGGCGGCGATTCAAAAACTTACGAAATGCCAGGAGTCGATGGAAAACTGGGTAAGCTCATTGCCCTCGACCTACAAACGCTGGAGAAACAATGGTCCCACCAACAAGAGGCTATGTTCCTTACATCTTCGCTTTCAACAGGTGGTGGATTGACATTTATAGGTGACCTCGATCGGTACTTCAAGGCCTTTGACTCCTCATCAGGAGAAGTTTTATGGCAGACCCGGCTCGGCTCGGCCCCGCATGGATTTCCGATTACGTATGGGTCTGGGGGAAAGCAATTTGTTAGCGTCACATCAGGCATGGGAGTTTTCCGAGCGTTGACTAGCATTGTAAGTCCAGAGATCTATCAGCCCGAAAATGGAAACGCCATCTATGTTTTTGAGTTACCTTAGCTGGATTTTTCATCTGAGTCAGACAAGTCTCGATGATAACGGCTCTGAAGTCGCCAACCATTTCCACTATAGCGAGTCGTATATCTAGAGCCTCTGTTTTCCCAAAATTCGCTTCGGTTGAACATTAACTGCGGATGGTAGTCACTGTGAAGCGATGCTAAAGGATATGGCCTGTTCCGACCCACATCCGACTTTTTGGTGGCTTCCAGAAGAAATTCCTTACCATCTTTGAACAGAACAACCCATGCGTGACCGCCGCCCTTATAATCTCCTAGCACAACTCGAGCATCCTCTCCCATAGCTATCAACCAATCGGCAAGAATCAAAGCATGGTCCTCACAGTCCCCGCGAGAAAAAGAAAACGCTTCCCGACTGGTCTGCCACACCTCCTCACGACCTCTATACTGATCAGCATCGAGTTGATACTGTTTCCTATGGGCCAAGACGTAGAGCGGTATCATCGGGTTGTCCACCGAATAGGGATAATAGCCCTCAAGGTATGAGTTAACGAGATGATGGTCTCCAGTTGTTGAAGGAGCAGACATATTGACAATGCCTGTTCGTGAACTCCCAAGAGGCACAACATAAGCAGCGCTGCGCAACTGGCCTAATTGAGCATAGAGATCTCCAAATGCTATATGGGTATTTGTCGGAAGTATGTGCAAACCCAGCTCAGAATCATGCTCATCGGGTATTTGAGTTTGTCCCAAATGAGACATGCCAGGGTCAAATGATGATTTATTCAAGGGAACCGGTTCTATCCCCCTATTTTGAGCCAACAAACTATTACCCAGAAGAACAAAACAGATAGCAAAAAAAAGAGCAAACGTCATTCGAACGTCACTCAAAGACATTATTAACCTCGAAAACCAAATGCGATTATTATCGCAACAAATATCAAGATAGTAGAGGCAAAAATGGCTACTGCAATGTTGCCTTTTTTCATCTCCTCTTCAAGGTCAATATTTTTAAGAAGCTTGTCATCGACCCATAGGAGGCAGTAGACACCAACCACAAGCGCAATAATCGAATAACTTAAATTGATCAGCAAATTAATAAATGACGCAGATACAAATTCTATTTCCACACAAAATTCCTGTTAAAAGTGTATTAGTATGTTTTTGCAGAATGAAGATTATAACTTATTCCCTTAGATAATCTGAACCCGCAGAACATTCAAAAGCTCAGATCAAAATTCGCAGACTTCTGGCTACCATAGGCTTTTCTGGCCCAGTCATGTGCTTCATTAGAACTCACCCACCTTAAAGCATTACGGACAAGCTGGCCGAAATTTGGATCTAACAAGGCTGATTCAGAATCGCCTCCCTGCAGATAAACAATCGGGCTGTTTCTGAAATGTTTTATCCACCCAACAACATTGCTCCCCATTGGATGCGACCAGCCCTCGTTCTGGAACATCCTTCCATCGACCGCCAGCTTTGCTGAGTAGAAATTTTCAGACGAGTAGCTAAAATCACTGACCAATATGGGAACTATATCGCTTGTAAATATAGGGCAAAGGTATAGTTCATCAACCATGCTAAAACTATCGGGCATGCCATGCGTCACTGGATGATCCAGCTCAATGCTGATTGTGTGTCGAACGTCATGACGATAACCCGAGTCAGGCCAAGCCTGACCATTCAAATAAGCCGGCCGATAGAGAAATCGTCCCCCAACAATGTCAGCATAATCGTCCCAAGCAGGCCAAGCGGCTAGCGAGTGATGAAGAAACACCATTCCCATACCTTCACTGAGCATAGCCAGCATATCAGCTTTAAATTTTTCATGAAGATCGATAAGTCGGGGTGCGTCTTTTCCGACTGTAAAATCAATCCCCGGCATGTCATAACATACAATTGCCGAATAATCACCAACGCTTTCTGCGCTAAAAAAACGGCCTGCAGCTGGTTGCTCCACCAAGGACCAAGAGTAATCACTCAAGCCATCGAAAACTTGAGCAAGCGCATCTCTCGGATAAGGATGCCCTCGGGCGACAACCAAAACTTGTTTGCTCGCTGAATAGTTAATTACTCCCATCGATGCTTCCTCAGATACACAAACCAAACTAATAAATTAATAGAAATTAGAAAAATATTGGTCGACCAGTAAAGCAGATTAGTCTCTTCAGCCAATCCGATCGGTGAAAGCAAGACATATAACGCAATGACCGAGGATCCTAGAGATAGGGAACAGGGCACAGCGAACCCCCATGGTTGCATCGAAACGGCTAAAAGGTTCGAATCGCGATGAGAGTCTTCCCTTCGAGGGTAAAGTCGTCCAACGAAAAGCATAATACCTATTTCAACCGCGAACAAGATGGCATAAAGATGGAGAAAGTGAAGGCCAACATGATCATCATAAATAAATTTAAGCAGCGCGTATGCAATGATGTGAAAGCCTATCGCTAACTTAGGCCCCAATGCAGGCACCTGTTTTGCAAAAAAACCCACCAGCACAATGGCTATCACCGGAATATTATAAAATCCCGTAAATATCCGAATGACTTGCCAAAGGCCTTCTGGCGCATACTGCAATAGTGGTGCCACCAGAAAAGAAAATAAGGCAATAACGATCGATACATATTTGGCGACCCTAATTGCTTCAAAATCGGAAACAGATACTCCACCATGCCGATTCTTATAAGGCAGATATATATCTAGACAAAATAATGTGGCAGCACTATTTAGCAATGAATTAAATGAACTAAAAACTGCTCCCAGCAAAACAGCCAGAAAAAAGCCCATAGCATACATCGGCAAAACATCTGCTACCAGTTGAGGATAAGCCAGGTCAATTGCTGTTAGTCCTGCCTCGGACCCCTTGGGGCCATAAAGATGGAACGCAATTACCCCCGGAAACATCATTATGAATGGCACAAGAACTTTAAAGAAACCGGAGAAAAGAACCCCTTTCTGGCCCTCGGCCAAGCTTTTCGATCCTAGCGTCCGTTGAATAACATATTGGTTAGTACACCAGTAGAATAGATTTGCAAAAACCATACCTGTAAAAAGAGTTGAAAACGGGGTAGGGTCAGATGATGAGCCTATCGCATTTAGCTTGTGAGTATTTTCGTTTAAGACAGTCTGAAGACCAGACGCAATGCTACCCTCTCCGAGTAGCGACAAACCCAAAAGGGGGACCACCAATCCGATTACTAACAGGCCTATGCCATTAAAGGTGTCAGAGACCGCAACTGCTTTCAAACCACCAAAAATGGCATACAATGCGCCAGTCCCACCAATAACTAGAATCGTAATAAATATGGATTGTTCATGAGACAATCCCAAAAGTTCAGGGACATTGAAAAGTTGTATTACCGCAATAGATCCTGAATAGAGCACTGAAGGTATGGTTATAAGACCATAACCCAGCATGAAAAGAATTACCGTGAGCTTCCTTACGTCGTCGTCAAATCGATTACTCAAAAACTGAGGCAATGTGGAAAAACCGCCGGCGAGATAGCGAGGCAGAAACAAAAATGCCATGCAAATAGTTGAAAATGCAGCCGTCACTTCCCAGGCCATGCTGCTCAGATTATACCCGTATGCGGAGCCATTTAAGCCAATGAGCTGCTCTGCACTAAGGTTAGTTAACAGAAGAGATCCGGTAATAAACCAAGCGCTCAAACTTCGCCCAGCAAGAAAATAACCATCTTTCGAGAGAATTGTTCCCCTTGTCAATCTGTATGAAACCCATCCCACCAGAAGCATGAAAAACATTGCAGTGAGGAGAGTAATTCCTAGCTCATATGGCGTCATAATAAAACCGTTTGATACACTTTTTGGCCGCTATTTGAACTAACAAATGGGGCCACATGAGGTCATCTTAACTATAGCACTTGTTAAATATAATTCTTAAAATATTAAGGAAGAGTTCCAAATAGTCATGAACAAAATGGTAATTACGGTTAAAATATTGGGCGATTAGATTTGTTATCTAAAAATTTAATTAATCGAATATTCTCAACATAATGGAAGTAGAAATGGAAGATATATCAGAATATATCCCTCCCAAGGTCTGGAAATGGGAGCAGGAGAACGAGGAAGGCAGATTTGCAGCAATCAATAGACCGGTTGCAGGTGCCACACACGAAAAAAATCTTCCTGTGGGCGAACACCCTCATCAACTCTATTCCCTCGCGACTCCAAATGGAGTCAAAGTGACGGTGATGTTTGAGGAACTCCTTGCAACCGGAAGACAAGAAGCGGAATACGATGCATGGACAATTGATATAATGTCCGGCGAGCAATTTGGTAGTGATTTCGTGGCAGCAAACCCCAACTCCAAAATCCCGGCTCTAGTCGATCACAGCCAATTTTCTCCTACACGAATTTTTGAATCTGGGGCGATTCTGCTATACCTCGCCGAAAAGTTTGGTGCATTTATACCAAAAAGCCTTGCTGATAAAGCGGAATGTCTGTCCTGGCTGTTTTGGCAGATGGGAAGCGCACCATATCTTGGTGGCGGATTTGGACACTTTTATGCTTATGCCCCAGAAAAATATGAATACCCAATCAACCGATTTGCAATGGAGGTTAAACGCCAGCTTGATGTAATAGATCAGCACCTTGCCTCCAGAGAATATATTTGTGGTGACCAATATACAATTGCAGATATGGCTATTCACCCATGGTATGGTAACTTAGTGGTGGGAAGTTTGTACGATGCTCAGGAATTTTTAGCAGTCCACACATACACGCATGTACAACGTTGGGCATCAAATATTCAGGAAAGAATTGCGGTCAAACGCGGCCAAAGAGTTAACAAAGTTTGGGGCAGTGAGGAGAGGCAGCTGCGCGAGAGGCATGACGCAGCAGATCTTGATTAGATCTTCAACTAAGTTCAGGACAGGCTTGTCAAGCCCACTGCAAGTCTGACTAAGTGCGGACCGCTTCCGCGAGAGAATATTGTGCAGCTATCCCATCTCGACTGATGGCGACAAACGACTTAATCAAGACCTATATAATTGACAAAATCATCGTTATCAGCCCGCCTGGAGCGAACACTATTAGCCGGAAAATCATAATCAGGGTATCCCATGGCTATCGTGATCATGATAACCTCATCGCCTGTGATTCCCGTATGTTCGCGCACGACATCGGGCTGCTGAATACCTTGTCCATAGGTAATACAACCAACACCGAGCTCCCAGGCCGCAAGTACAACACCATAAGCCAGGGAGCCACAAGCAAAGTGCGTGATGCCCGCAGGTTCATATATTTTTACCGTAGGTTAAAACCAGTGAAATAGAGGCATCAAATTGCGTAAAGCCTCGCAACATCCAATTCATTCGCTTTTCTTTATCTTGACGCACTATCCCCCATGATTTCAAAGAGTTGGATCGCAACGTCTATTTGATGCTGCCTATGAACGTTTTTATAGTCCTCGATATAGGCAAACTCAAGCTTGACCGGGACTCCAGCCAGCGTGTTATTTGTGTTTCCCTCTCGAATCTGATCCAGCGGCTCACCAGACACCGCATAGATTTTCCATGTTTGCGAGTTAAAGGAGGATGAAGCCCACTTACCTGTTTCGATAATCTGATCAACTATGTCTTTTGAAAGAGGTTCATTGGTAAAGCCTCTCATGCTCTTTCGAGCACGGGCGTGCTCAGAAAACTTCGTATTTATCTCCCTACAGATAGCAAATCATGAGATCGTTTATCCGTTTCTTCTGTGGCCAACATTCATTGCGGACTTCCAAAATAACCTTGAATGGATCCTTGGGTCTGTTTTGAGTGGCTCGAACCATTGAAAAGACTTAACTCCTGCTCGAGTGATTAAAATATCATAATTAAATTTCTACGATCGTAAACTATGATTTATTAAGTATGAGTGGTCTAACATATTTTGACTATCAATCAATAAAATAGCTTCATCGTTACATTAACTTCAAAAAAGTTCGAGTTGCCCAAAAGCTAAACAAGTTACCGCTCACTGGATCAGACTCAAGTTCTAGAATTACCGGCAAATCTATCGGCCATGCTAAAAGGTTAACTAGAAGTGAATCAACAACAAAGGGACTCATTAGTCTCTGCCTTGTTAACTCCGATACCATATTGGTGAGGTCCAGGCCATTTCACTAATGGTCTCTGGATAACTGCCGTCTGAACAAACCGAAGGCCTTTCGTCCTCTTCCAACCTCGCACAATCATAGGTGTGCCA
>MDTD01182230.1_pt1 | contig 10342 bp, 9 predicted proteins | sample 811221 | NCBI WGS metagenome assembly MDTD01 (sample SAMN05326646, study PRJNA326480) | marine metagenome | isolation source: seawater | place: Pacific Ocean: South West | collected 2011
GATTTCGATGACTTCTACATCACTGAAGTCACCGATATCTGGGACCTTGATTTCCTTGATCGTAGACATGTATTCACTCTCTCAAGCATAAAGTGGGTTAGTTTTTTCCGGATCAATACCGTACTGGCGAATAGCCTTAGCAACCTGCTTAGTGGGGATTTCTCCCTCATCCGCAAGTGACTTTAAGGCGGTAACAGCGACGTGGTAGCGATCCACCTCAAAGTGGCTTCGCAGGGCTTTCCGGAAATCACTGCGTCCGTAGCCATCCGTCCCCAGAACCGTGTATCTTCGTGGGACAGCAGCCCTTATCTGATCAGCAAAGCGCTTAACATAATCGGTTGCAGCAATGACTGGACCTGTCGTTTTAGCAAGACACTGCTCTACATGACTCTTTCTCGGAGTCTCTTCTGGGTGCAACCGATTCCAGTGTTCTACCTCCACAATATCACGATGCAGTTCATTGAAACTTGGACAACTCCAGAGATCTGACTGAACACCCCAATCTTCTGCCAATAGATCTGCGCCAGCCATCACTTCACGGAAAATGGAACCACAACCCAAAAGCTGTACTCTCAGCTTGCCCGGCTTACCTGCCTGGAATTGATACATGCCCTTGAGGATGTTCTCTTCGTTCCCCTCGGGCATTCCTGGTTGCGGGTAGTTTTCGTTCAGGGTAGTGATGTAGTAGAAGACATTTTCTTGCAATTCATTCATGCGGTAGAGGCCATTTTGGAAGATGACCGTCACCTCATGTGAAAAAGTTGGATCGTAGGAAACACAGTTGGGAATGTTAGCTGCCAGGATCTGGCTGTGTCCATCTTCGTGCTGCAAACCCTCCCCGTTCAGAGTCGTTCTTCCAGAGGTTGCTCCAATCAGAAAACCACGGGCCTGCATGTCTCCTGCTGCCCAGGCAAGATCTCCAATTCGTTGGAATCCAAACATCGAGTAGAAGATGTACACCGGAATCATCTGTAATCCAGAGGAACTGTAGGAAGTTGCTGCTGCAATCCACGATGACATCGCTCCCGCCTCATTAATTCCTTCCTGAAGCAGTTGGCCTTTCTGATCTTCGCGGTAGTACATCAACTGATCACGGTCAACCGGCTCGTACTTTTGTCCTTCATGAGCATAGATCCCAATTTGGCGGAACATTCCCTCCATCCCGAAAGTACGGGCCTCATCCGGAACAATTGGCACCAAGCGTGGGCCAAGTTTCTTGTCACGGGTCAGCATGGTCATTGCCTGGACCAATGCTTGGGTCGTGGACATCTCGCGAGCCCCAGAGTCCTTCAGCAAGCGCTCAAAGGTGCTCAGTTCCGGAGCCTTAAGTTCATCTCCACGCTGTAAGCGTATTGGCATAAACCCACCGAGTTTCTCACGCCGTTCACGTAGATACTGCATTTCCTCTGTGTTTTCATCTGGGCGGATCAACTCAAGCTTGGCGACCTGCTCATCAGAAATGGGAAGACTGAAGCGATCACGGAACTTGCGAAGGTCGTCACTTGACATCTTCTTTTGCTGGTGGGTTGGATTAGCTGCCTCTCCCGAAGCCCCCATTCCAAAGCCCTTGACCGTCTTCATCATCAATACAGTCGGCTGTCCCTGGTGATTCACAGCGGAGTGGTAGGCTGCGTAAACCTTGAAAATATCGTGGCCACCCCGCTTCAATTTCCAGATCTCGTCATCAGTCATATTAGAGACCATCTCCAATAATTCTGGATATTTTCCAAAGAAATTATCGCGGGTGTAAGCCCCCCCTTTGTTCTTGAAATTCTGGTACTCCCCATCTACGCACTCTTCCATCCGTTTACGCAGCAAACCCTTTGGGTCCTTGGCCAGAAGAGAATCCCAGTTTCCACCCCACAGTACCTTGATCACGTTCCAACCCTCCCCGCGGAAGGCTCCTTCCAACTCTTGAATGATTTTGCCATTACCACGCACTGGGCCATCAAGTCGCTGGAGATTACAATTGATCACGAAAATCAGGTTGTCTAACTTCTCACGAGTTGCTAGGCCAATGGCCCCTAATGTTTCTGGTTCATCTGTCTCTCCATCACCAAGAAATGCCCAGACCTTTCGGTTGCGGGTATCCACCAAACCTCGATTGTGAAGATACTTGAGGAAGCGCGCCTGGTAGATGGCCATAATTGGCCCCAGACCCATTGAGACAGTTGGGAATTGCCAGAATTCTGGCATCAACCAAGGGTGTGGGTAAGACGAAACACCACTACCTCCAGCTTCTTGTCGGAAATTCAGCAAATGGTCTTCACTGAGTCGTCCTTCCAAAAAAGCTCTGGAATAAACTCCAGGGGCGGAGTGCCCTTGGAAATAAACGAGATCGCCACCATGAGCATCGTGACGTGCGTGCCAGAAGTGGTTAAAGCCAACTTCGTAGAGTAATGCAGAAGAGGCATAGCTAGCAATGTGTCCACCAAGTTCAGAGCTCTTTTTATTTGCCTTGAGGACCATCGCCATTGCATTCCAGCGTACAAATGCCTGCAGACGTTCCTCCACGTCCGGATTGCCTTCTGGTCTAGCTTCCAATTCTGTAGGGATTGTGTTTTGGTAAGGCGTGTATGCAGAATAAGGAGTATCGACGCCAGCTATTTGCGCCTGATCAATCAGTCGACGCATTATATATTGAGCCCGCTCCCTGCCTTCGTGGGCAATTACAGCTTCTAAGGCCTCTTGCCACTCTTGCGTTTCTTGTGGATCAATGTCGTGGACCGTTGTATTCATTGCGTTTCCTTCATGTTCTCAGGGCGATAGTTGATGCTGAAGAAACTCTCAGCCAGAGGCAAAGCAAAGCGCTTAAGTTATATGTCAATGTTACTATAATCAAGAGTTGGTAACCTACCGCTTCACCAAAAATCATGCTTATTTAAAACTCTGCCAAAGTATAGGAAGCAACCTGACTCTATCAACTTCCTCAGAATCAGTTTCCATTGGGAATTTCAGTTGCGAGTCTTTGAATCAAAATTCAAAAGAAATCATGGTCAATTTTCTGAGCAATTATATAGCCAGGACTCAATGAGTCTTTAGCCTGAGCATTGCAAACCCTAACGAATTATGTGAATGTGGGGAGGTCTTGCCAACGCATCCTTCGAAAATTTATGGATTTAGAAAAAATCTTAGCTCTTACAAAAAATTTAAGCGTACTGGTCGTAGAAGACGAATTAGCGTTGCGAGAGTCTTTTCAGTTTTTACTACAGAACCTGTTTGCAGAAGTCGATACTGCAGAAGATGGTCAGGAAGCTCTTAGCAAAATAGATGAGCGAGATTACGATATCGTCTTGACAGACCTGAGCATGCCTCGCATGAGTGGGCTGAGGTTGGTTGATCACATTCGTAAAAAATCACATTCTCAGATCGTGATTGCAATCAGCGCACATGACGATAAAGAATTTGCAGAAGCACTCGCTCCTTACAATGTAAAACTACTCACCAAGCCCCTCGAAATGGATGAATTGTTTGAAACGTTGGTCCCACTTTGTGAACAACTGCGATAATCCTCACACAAACTCCCCGTCACTTTCGATCAGAGTCGCAACAAGATTTTTTGGATTTCATTGAGTACTGATTTTTGAGTCACACATTCATGTAAAGGCAGATTTTGCTGGCGACAAAATTGGTGAATCTGTTTTCGATGCGACTCAAAGTTCTCAAGATATCGAGACCAATCGGCAGGCTGCATTTGCCTTTTTCGCTCAGGGCTTTCGAGATGCTGCAGATAGTCAAGATGTCCTCCTTTCCCCAATTCCAACGGATCTAAAACCCGCAGGCACTGACACTCTCGCCCAACAAGGCGAAGTGCGGTCAACCAACTTTCCCACTGCGAACGAGGTCTCAACAAATCTGAAATCAGGTAGACATGATCGAAAGAAAGAGGCCGTAGGGTGGGTAGTTGAGGAACCTCATTGGGAATTGGATTTTCCAGCCGTTCGAGAGCATGGAAAAAAGCTCTTCGAGTGGAACGAGGAGGAGAAACAGGGGTACCATCCAAAAGTTGAAAGCCAAAGCGGTCACCCTGGCGCTGGAGTGTAAACAACAGACCAAAAGCTAGCAACTGCGCTGCTCGCAATTTACTGAATTCTGCATCTGGGGATTGCAACTGCATCGAAGGCGAAGTATCCAACAGGATCAGCGCTGTTGCCGGACTGTGAGTATCACGCTGCTTGATAAAGTGTCGCTGAGTACGGCCCAGAAGTTTCCAGTCCAATTCTCGCAGGTCGTCCCCTGATCGATACTCACGATAACCTGCAAATTCAAGGCTTCGGCCACGGTGATGAAGCTCGTGCCGACCCAACATTGATGAGGCTCGGGAGGGCTTGAGGCATAATTCTAGTTGCTTGAGTTGCGCAAGAAGGCTAGGGTCCATCAGTTACTCCTTTTAAAGATAAAATCAGAATAGACGGCCTAGCTGCCAATTACCACAATCAACAAAAAGCAGCATGAAATCTTTCTCTTTCCAAATCAGCGTTGCAACGCAAACAGACGAAGCAGAAATCCTCGCTTTAAATGAAGCTGCCGTACCCCATGTTAGCTCACTAACAACATCCAAGCTTGCTTTGCTACGAGAACAATCGATCTACACAGGTATTGCCCGTAGCTTAACGGGTGAAATGGCTGGTTTTATTCTGGTACTCGATGAAACTGCAAACTACGACAGTGTCAACTTTGGCTGGTTTCACAAACGCTACGCCCACTTCGCCTATGTGGATCGCATCGCCATTGCTTCAAGTTTTCAACGCCAAGGCATTGGTCGCCAACTCTATGCTTCCGTGAATAAATTGGTCCAGAGACGGTACCCAACGCTAGCCTGTGAGGTCAACCTACGCCCACCAAATCTGATCTCAGAGACGTTTCATGCACAACTTGGCTTTGTGGAAGTTGGAAAGCAAGATACCGAGGATGGAGCAAAGCGCGTAGTGATGCTGACTCATGACGTCGAAGCTCAATTAACCAAACCTTCCGAGAGAGACGATGGAAAACAAAACCGTCAATCGCAGTGATTTTGACCACTTCATGGTACCCAACTATGCCCCTATGTCCTTCATTCCTGTGCGTGGGGAGGGCTCAAGGATCTGGGACCAACAAGGACAAGAACGTATTGATCTGACCGGAGGGATTGCAGTGACTTCCCTCGGACATTGCCATCCAGCCCTGGTCAAGGCACTTCAGGAACAAGCTCAAAAACTCTGGCACATCTCGAACATCTACACAAATGAACCTGCATTACGTTTGGCTCGAAAACTCTGTGAAGCGACCTTTGCCGAACGGGTGTTTTTTGCCAACTCTGGAGCAGAAGCTAATGAAGCCTGCCTCAAGCTCGTGCGCCGCTATGCCCACAATACAGTCGGGGCTGACAAAGATGAAATCATCGCAACCTTCAACGGATTTCACGGGCGTACCCTCTTCACCGTCAGTGTTGGTGGTCAACCGAAGTATGCAGAAGGCTTTGGCCCAAAACCAGAAGGCATCAACCATGTGCCCTACAATGACAGTGATGCCCTAAGAACCGCTGTTTCTGAAAAAACCTGCGCAATCATGGTGGAACCAATCCAAGGAGAAGGTGGTGTCCTACCTGCCAAACAAGAATTTCTGCAAGCAGCCCGGGATCTTTGTGACCAGTGCGGAGCCCTACTAATTTTTGATGAGGTACAGAGCGGCATGGGACGCAGTGGTCATCTATTCGCCTACCAGCATTATGGAGTCACTCCAGATGTTCTCTCCAGCGCCAAAAGTTTGGGAGGGGGATTCCCCATCGGGGCGATGCTAACTACTGCGAAAGTAGCTGAACACTTCAGCGTAGGAACGCACGGTACTACCTACGGGGGCAATCTACTAGCAAGTGTAGTGGCTGAGGCAGTCCTTGATGTGGTAAATCAGCATGATGTCCTCGAGGGAATTAAGCAACGGCAGGAGTGGTTTGAAAGTCGTTTGAAACAGATTGGGGAGCGATATGGAATCTTCAAAGAGATCCGTGGACTGGGCCTGTTACTCGGTTGTGTGATGAGTGACAGTTGGGCAGGTAAGGCAGGAGAAGTCATGAAAGCTGCCCACGACGAGGGTGTGATGGTCTTGGTGGCCGGCCTCGATGTACTGCGCTTAGCCCCAAGCCTAGTTATTACAGAAAAAGAGGTGAAGCAGGGACTTGATTCATTGGAGAAAGCAATTAGCAAATTAGCCAGCCAATCCAAAGCTGCCTAAGCCCAGAAATGAGAACAGATCTTGACAACAAGAGGCCTATCTTAGCATTTCGAACCGGGATTCCGCCAAGCTTTTGTGAGCCTATTCTTAAAAACTGTCGATTCGTTTCTGAGTTTATTGAAGGCAGTTAGAAAGTCATTCATGAAAGAATTATCTCCTACACTTCAGGAAACTATTGAGAATAGCCCCTTTCTTCTTCATCCACTGCGCTACGCAGTGCTCAAGGTAGCAAAATGCCCCAACCCCAAACCTCATTTTCTCGTCACTCATGAGACTGAAGAAGTAAGTGTGATCACCACAGAGGAGAAGCTTGACATGCTGACTTCCCAAATTTTACAGCAGCAGCGTTGGTTCCGCTTGCTGGAATTCAGGATGTCCACTCCATTCGAAACACCTGGTTTCCTAGCAGCCATTGCATCAAAGTTGGCAGGCTGTCAACTCAACATTTTGCTAGTATCCACCTTTTCTAAAGATTGGTTGCTACTGCGAGAGGAAGACTTGGAGGCCGGACTCAACAGTCTAAATGAGTTGGGATTTCAACAAGTCTTTAGCTAAGCCCTCTAATTATTACTTTTTTGAAATACTACTCACCAAATCTTTCTCACTGGAGTCCATGATGTCACGGGCTTTTGTTAAGGAACCCGATGGTGACGAAGTCGCTGATGATCTCCCAGAACGCAAAATCAGCCCACATCCGAATTATGTGACTCCCTGTGGCCATCAACTCCTACAGGAACAACTTCAGCGAGCGGAGGCAGAACGAAAGCTGTTGCAAGGCAAAGAGGAGATGTCCACTAAGCAAGCTCTTGCTCGTGTCGAAAGAGAGCTGCGTTATCTTCGGAAACGAGTTATGCAGGCAATATTGGTGATCCCACCAGAAAATGCTTCAGAGCAAGTATGCTTTGGGATGTGGGTTAAGGCGCAGGAGGGTAAAACAATTCGCAAGTTTCAGATTGTTGGAGAAGATGAGGCGCTGCACAATCCACAACTGATTAGTTGGGTCTCACCACTAGCCAAGGCCGTATTGGGAGCTGATGTTGGTGATCTGGTCCAGTGGCAAAAACCTAGTGGGAATGTGGAGCTAGAAATTCTCTCGATTAGCTATATCCCCATGATTTAATTGAATTTAGCCTCGTTTCCAAAAAGCTTTAATCTCTAAGTGAGTGAGTACATTCAAGCGATCTCTACCTCAAAATTCCACTTCTCCGCGGCGAATTAGATCTATATAATTGAATTAAACTTCTCAGCATTCTGCTGTGAGTTTGCTAGCAGATCAAAATGAGACTTTAATAAAACAGGTTTTTTCGATAGAGCCAAGAGGCTGGATATGTCACCACTCAGCACTCCGGATAGGGTAATGGATTGCTTGAAGGGAAGCTTGACTTCAAATGCCTGTGGTGAGATATGTCAGCAATTTTCGACCTTTGTGCAGGAAGTTATTCTGTTACCGTTTATCTGAACAACTGACGAATTTGAGGCATGTATGATCAAGCATACTGGTGGTTGCTACTGTAAGAATATTACTTACTCAACTGAATATGATCCAATGCTAGTCTTTAACTGTCACTGTCTCACCTGCAAAAAAATATCAGGGGAAGCTATAAGTACAGCAGTGACTTTTTATGAGTCAGAAGTTGAATTTTCTGGGGATATGCAAATATTCGAATATAAGGGAGGAAGCGGGAAATCTGTATATAAGCACTTTTGTGAAAATTGTGGTTGCAGGCTGATAACTAAAGTGGATCTTATTGAGGGATTCATCTACATTCCTATAGGTACTTTTGATGATTGGAATTCCTTCAAACCAAAGGTTGAACTTTGGAATGAATTTAAATCTGATTGGGTAGGAGAGTTTGACTGTGTATCAACAATCTTTGAAGACAACGGAACATTGGATAGAATTCAAATTTGTCTAGAAAATCTAGATCAACGTGAATAAGAGATTTCTGAATTCCTAAGACAACTAACTAATGCAAGAGTCTCTCAATAAGCAGAGACTTCTTGATGAGACTCAGATACCTGCAGAAAATTTTTAAACCACCGAACACAGCCACCAGCCTCTTGAAATAGGCTAGGGATTTCATGGCTCACTCATTCGTAGTCTTCCCAGTTCCAGTTCCTGCCTTTACTGGGATAATTTTCCTACCAGATAGGCCATCGCTGTCACAACATTCTGGCATAAATCTACAAACCCATTTTTCGTAAATCTTTGCAAGCCCAGCGACTCATCACTCTTGTGGATAATCCGGTAGGGTCCGTGAAAAAAATTTTGTGAATAGACCCAGCAACTCTCTTGTCAGTTTTTACACCGGAGTGATACCAGCAACTCATCCAGTAGCAAACCGTGGTGAAAAGGCTGCAAGACAAGCGATCCAAAAGACGATGCCATGCACTGCTGCGTATTCGCTGAATTCCAGAGTACAGATCAATTGTTTGAGAGTCATCTAGGCCTCAGAAATTTAGTTAGTAATTTGAACTCTGTGTGGTTGTTGTGCTCCACCACCACTATCTTTCAGGACCTAGTAGGGGTTATCAAACAAGGCTTACAGTCGCGACGCCCCGACCAAGCAAGCACTCGTACGACTGCTGAATATCCCGGGTAATGATCCCGGTTGTCGCAATTAGCAGTGTACTTTCCATCAGCAGTTTGGAATACTCGACGCAACATTTCACTTCTTAAAAGGCTCACTAGGTAGAGACCTTCTCCATTCAATCCTTCTGCTGGTCTAACAACAGCAAGATCTCCAGATTGTAATACTGGAGCCATCGAGTCCCCAGAGACCAGAATCATAAAGTCATCAGCCTGGAAATTGAACTCGGCTTCGAGTCTATTACTTAGTGCTTTTGTGTAGGAGCTATTCAATATCTTCTTTGCTACATAGCTTTTTGTTGTAGTGCAGGCAACAGGCTTTCAAGAATACAAGCTGTTTTTTTCAGATCATCGAGATATTCCTGTGAAAAATGCAGGTAGCTCCCAGCTTACAATTGGGATGTCCCAAGTGTAGCTTTGCGGTGTACAGATCAAACCAAGTGTTACAAAATCCGTTGGTCTAAAGTTGTAGACCTAACAAACAGTCAAATCATCTGGATAATCCAAGTCGTGCTTGCCTCTTGACTACCTGCTGAATGATACTCCATTAAATTGTTCGACTCAATAGAGTACTGAAGACTTATTCAATAGCAATGGAGACTTATTTCTAAAATTTGAGGGAGAACAAAATGCCAAATGCAAAATAGCAGGGAAGTTATTCAACTTACCTCAAGCAAGGGACAAGTATCATGACCACATCGATATCAGGGGACAAAGATGGATCATCAATTGACAATTCTAAAGGCTCTTGGAAAAGTTGAGCCTGAGAAAACTGACATCCCCAAAAATGATGAGTTATCTGAATGCCTCTCGTATCCAAGCCATAGAACGAACGAGAAGCCTTAGTGAAAGGGGTACAAGAAATAAGTTTATGTAAATCAGGCTGCCCAGCATTTACCAACAAGTCAGCCAAAGACTTAAAGTCTGTTTTTTTAATGTGTTTGATTTGTTAAACCGTTATTTATTTAATTCTGAAACTAGTGTATGCCTCACTTCATGGAGAAAAAATGAGTACCTCATCTTACTGGGAAGAAAGATTTAAACTCAATAAATCGGTTTCAATCCCAACAGTGATGAAAACTTTTGAAGATACAGGTCGAGTCAGAGCACTAACTAATGAGCTGGAAGATGGTGAGAAGCAGCATATTTTCTGGGAATCTGATTTGGCAAAGTGGAGTGAAGCTGTTTTTCTACATCTCCAGAAAGAGGAAGACCCAGAGTTGATGCAATTCGTGAATAGCGTGATAGAAAAGATTATCAATAATCAGGAGCGAGATGGCTATTTGAATAGCTATTTTCGTTTTTATGAACCTGAGAATAAGTTCACGAATCTTAAAGTTCGTCATGAACTCTACTGTGCTGGTCATTTATTGGAATCAGCACTAGAACACCTGAAAATAAATCCCAACAGTAAATTCTTTGCTGCCATTGAGAAATATATTGACCATATTGCCGAGGTTTTCGGAACTGAAGAAGGTCAGAAACGTGGTTACCCAGGACATCAGGAGATTGAGTTAGCACTCTTGAAGACTTACGAGTATA
>MDTD01177952.1_pt1 | contig 10341 bp, 10 predicted proteins | sample 811221 | NCBI WGS metagenome assembly MDTD01 (sample SAMN05326646, study PRJNA326480) | marine metagenome | isolation source: seawater | place: Pacific Ocean: South West | collected 2011
ATATGTTTTAGGTGTCGATATGATTAAATTCGGTAGGTTTCCTGAAAGGACGGTACCTGACCTTGGAGCAGAGGCTGCTTTGCTAGCATTGGATGATGCAGGATTGAATATTGGAAATATGGAGGCGTTCTATTGCGGCAATTTGGGTCAAGCTAATGCTATGGTTGGACAAAGAATTCTTCAAGAAATTGGTCAAACTGGCATACCAGTTGTAAATTGCTCAAATGCATGTGCAACAGGTGCAACAGCGTTTAGAGAAGCTTGGACGTCTATCAAAGCTGGATTATATGATGTCGTTCTCGCAGTCGGTGTTGAGCAAATGGGTACAGGTCTTCTTGGTGGTGCTGGAGGAGGAACTGGCATTCCTAAGGAAGGTTTACTTGGTTCAGGGACTATGCCGGCAGTTTTTGCAGAGGCGGGCATGGAGCATTCAAGACAATACGGAACTACATTTGAACAATTTGCAAAAATATCAGTCAAAAATCATCATCACTCGACGATGAACCCAAAAGCTAGATATCAAATTGAAACACCTTTAGACGAAGTTATGAATGCTGAAATGATTTCTTACCCCAATACTAAATTAATGTGTTCAGTAAATGTTGATGGTGCAGCAGCAGCAGTGTTAGTCTCTGAGAAAAAAGCTAAAGAACTAGGAATGCAAAGGGCGGTAAGAATCAAAGCATCTGTTATGACGAGTGATCCTTATCAAGAAAGAGACTTAGTAATGCCGGATGTGAATTCATGCACACGGAAGGCTGCAGCAGAGGCTTATGAGATGGCTGAACTAGATTCAAAAGATATAGATCTTGTCGAATTACATGACTGTTTTGCAACTGCCGAAATGTTGCATTATGAGAACCTTGGTCTGTGTAAGGATGGCGAAGCTGGAAGACTAATTGATGAGGGAGAGGTTGAGCTAGGAGGCAGGATACCAGTTAATGTCTCAGGTGGTCTGTTATCAAAAGGACATCCTCTTGGAGCAACTGGAATTGCGAACATTTATGAGGTTTGTACACATTTGAGAGGTGAAGCGGGAAAAAGACAAGTAGAAAATGCGAAAATAGGCATGACACATGTCATCGGTCTCGGGAGTGCTTGTGGTATTCACATTCTAGAGAAAATCTAAAATGATAATTGGTGTTGTTAGCGACACACATAACAACTACAAAAACATAAATAAGATAGTTTCTATTTTCAACAACTTATCTGTTGAAATGGTTATACATACAGGTGATATTACAAATATTCGGGCCTTAGATCACTTCAAGCACTTAAATTGCCGTTTAGTCGGGGTTTTTGGAAATAATGATAGATTTGAGAAAGGTCTCGAAGAAACAGCTTTACAAAATAATTTTGACTTCAAACAACCTCCTTCTTTAATTTCAAGAAATAACAGAAATATTGCTATCTTCCATGAACCTGACTCAATAGACGAATTCTTAGTTGACAATAAAGATGTTGATATAGTGTTGCATGGACATACACATAGATACAGAGAAGAAACCCTAAACCAAACATTAGTATTCAACCCTGGCGAATCAGCAGGGATGGTTGAAGGAAAAAATTCTATAGGCCTAGTCGATCTTAAAAATTTAAATATTGAGAGAATCTTTTTTTAAAAAATAAAAATAAAGCAATAGATATAAAATAAATGCTAAGAGTCAAAACCAATGGTCTAAGTACTCTGAGTGAAAAGTTTTGTTCAAAGAGAACATTATAAAAAAAGGTAAATACAGCTGGCGAAAGATCTAATTTATTAACTTCAATTTGTGATGGAGTTACTAAAGTGACAAAAAAAAATATAAAGAGTTGTCCAGAGTATTTTTTAGAAAATTTAGAAATCAAATAGCAAAAGCCGCCAACAGATGAAAGATATAAATACCAAAACATAATTTTACTTTAATATTTCAAGAATCTCTGGTTTTATTAAATTAGATCTCCAATTAGTTATATTATTGCAAGCGGCATCTAATCCTTCTATCAATACGTGCCTTAAAAAATCTTTCTGTGCTTTCTTAGAAAAAAATAAAGTGGAATTTATTTTTTCATTAAGAGAGATTTCTTGTACCTTTTTATTAAACTTATCTAGTATTAAATTCTCTTCAGATTTGGAAATGGTTTGTGAGAACTCTATCTCGTCATATTGAGATTTAAATGTATTTTTAATTACCATCTCTATATCTTCAGACAGCCAATCTAACTTAGATGATTGAGACAATTCTTTTATTTGCGCGTAATATAAATATATTAGGTATTCAACATCCAAACTTGCATATTTCAGTTGAGAGTCTGTGAGTGGCCGCCTTAACCAATTCGATCTAGTTTCTTTTTTTTCAAGGACAATGCCAAGCTCATTTTCAACTAACTTTTGGTAACTTATAGAATAATCCTTATCAAGGAATGAATTAGCTAACTGAGTATCGAAGATCCCCTTCATTTCATTTTTTGTCCATGTATAAATAGCTTCTAAATCTTCTTTACAGGAATGAAAAATTTTTGTGACTTTGTCAGTGAAAAGAAAACTTACATAATCTTTTGGATCGTTTATTGCCAATGTATCCACTAAAAAGGTCTCTTCTCCATCATTGATTTGTAGCAAAGCTAGCTTCATATTATTTTTATGAGTCCTTCTAAATTCAGTATCTACTGCCAAATGAGGTTTTAACATTAACTCCTGATTCAAAAAAGACAAATCTTCCAGGGATTCAACTAGAGTATACAAAGTATCTTATTTATATTTATTCTTTTGACGAAAAATGACATCAACAATTTCTTTCTCGGGAGTATATCCCTCAACTGCCTGTGCAAGTATTTCTTTAAGTTTCTTGATGTCTCCATTATCTTGTGAATGTTTTAGTAAGTCCATGTAGTAGCAAATCTCTTCGAAAGATATGCATTTCTCTTTTGCTTTTAAAATTCTCTTATGACTAGTCGAACTCACATCGCCCCCAATTAATAGCTCTTCAAAGAGCTTTTCTCCGTGTCTTAGACCGGTAAAGATAATTTCTATATCTCCTTCAGGGTTATCATCATCAATTATTTCCATTCCGTTAAGATTGATCAAACGTTTAGCTAATTCAGCAATCTTAACTGGTTCACCCATATCTAGCACGAATACATCACCTTCGTCACCCATAGCCCCTGCTTGAATAACGAGTTCAGCAGCTTCTGGGATTGACATAAAATATCTGGTTACTTCTGGATGAGTTACTGTGACCGGACCACCCTCCTTAATTTGTTTTTGAAAAAGAGGAATTGCTGATCCAGATGAACCAATAACATTACCAAATCTGACTATAGCCATCTTAATTTCTTTTTCTATAGCCATTGATTGGAGAATTAATTCAGCAAACCTTTTAGTTGCGCCCATAATATTTGTAGGTCTTACTGCTTTATCAGTCGAAACGAGAACAAATGTCTCAACTGAAGCCTCTTCTGCAGCTTGTGCGCAAATCATCGTCCCAAATATATTGTTGGAGACAGCTTCAAAGGGATTTTCCTCAACCATAGGAACATGTTTGTAAGCCGCAGCGTGATAAATTGTCTGTACCTTAAAGACATTGCAAACTTCTCTGATTCTATTTTTGTTTGTAATACTTGCTAATATGGAAAAAAGCTGAACTTTAGGATAATTTTTTCTAATCTCATTTTGTATTGAAAATAATGAATATTCGTTCGAATCAAGGATAACAATTTTACGTGGATTATTTTTTGCAGCTTGCCTGGTAATTTCAGATCCGATCGAACCACCGGCACCGGTGATAAGAATCACTTTATCTTGTATATTTCTTTTAATTAAGATTTTCTCCGGAGACGCTTCTTCTCTTCCAAGTAAATCGGTATAGTCAATCTCTTTGAGGCTGGAGGTTGTAACCTTGCCTTGAGCCATTTCTGCAACACCAGGAAGAATTCTTACTTTTACCGATAATTCCTCTATCTCTCTTAAAAGCAGACCGAGTCTACTTCTAGGAAGAGATGGCATTGCAATTAAAACTTCATCAATATTTTTTGTCTCAATAATCCTTTTTAGTTTAGTTGGTTTGATGACCCTAATGCCAGCTACAAAGGAGTTATGTAGTTCCTTATCTCTATCAACAAAGTAGAGAGGTTCCATTTCCTTGCTAGACAAAAGCGCATTTGCTAATTGTATTCCTGCTGATCCTGCTCCATATATGACAACGTTTTTGCCCGACCTAAAAGAAAAAAAGGTATTTGCAAATATTCTTAAAAGTAAAAGATTTAATAAGGAGAATATAACTGGAAAAAGAATATAAATTAAACTTGGATCATTAGTCAAAGAAAGAAAATTTTTTTTCCCAATCAGAGTTTCAATAGTTAAGAAAAAAATTATAAAAAGCGATGATATCAGAAATCCTTTGATTAAATTTAGAAGTGTGACTAGGTTGATATATCTTAAAATTGAAAGATAAATACCTTGTAAGTAGAAGATAAAGACACAAGTAACGGAGAAAATAGCAACAAGCAGATAATTATTTAGCAAATTAGAAATATAGAATTGATTCTCTGTAATAAGTACCGGTAAGACAAAAGAGAAAAAAATTGTAAACAAATCCGCTAATGCAGCAATAAATTGTTTATTTTTACGACTCAAAAAAAGAATTTTATTCTTGAAAACACCGATCATTTCTTAAACTCCGGGCGGATCGGCAGGGACAAGCTTTGTTCTTCTCCTGCATACTTCAACTAAATGATTATTTACTCCAAGATTCGTTAATTCTTTAATAATAGAGGATAGAGCCCGCTCCTTTGAAAAGATTGATTTAATTGTTATCAAAATTATTCTTAAGTCCAACAAAATAGACATATTTTCAATATAAATAATTCCAAGCCTGCTCTTCCAAGGTCTTATAAGAAGATCATAGTCATGATCGGGATCTTCAGAATTCGATAATATTTCACCTTCATCTGAAAAAACAATTGAAGAAAAGTCAGTTATTCCTGGCCTAACAGATAATAACTTTTTTTCCTTTTGTGTATATACATTTACTCCGTTTCTTGTGTTGGGGCGTGGTCCTACCAAGCTCATATCGCCTCTAATAACGTTCAATAGCTGCGTAAGTTCATCAATTTTATATCTTCGGATTATCTTTCCGATTGAAGTAATTCTTGAATCATTATTTGAAGTCGACTCTCCGCCTTTTTTTTCAGCATCTATCACCATGGAACGGATTTTAATCATAGTAAAAATCTTATTATGTTTTCCTACTCTAGAAGCAAAATAAAATGGATTTTTTTTATCCTGAAACCACACTAAAAAAGAAAAGAGTACGAAAATAGGCAGTAGAAATATTGTCCCTAAAATGCTTAATGTCAGATCAAAGAGTCTCTTCATTTATCAGCCATTAAATCTTTGACTTGACTCTCGATTGATAAATGATCAAGGCCGTAATGTTTTCTTAAAAAATACTGATCGCCCACAATTGAAGAATATTCATCGAGCAACCCTATTCTTTTGAAAATAGTTGGATGAAGATCTTTATCCATGCAAACTTCCGCAACAGCACCACCCAGGCCACCTAAAATATTGTTTTCTTCGATAGTAATAATTCCTTTAGTTTGAATTGAAGCATCTGCAATAGCGTCTTTGTCAATAGGCTTTACTGTATGCATACTTAGAACCCTGCAACTTATAGACGAATGTTCAAGTTGTTCAGCCGCCTTGAGAGCCTCTTCTAAAACTCCTCCAGAGGCTATGAGTGTAATATCATTCCCTTGTCTAGCAACGAGAGCTTTTCCAATATTAAATTTTTCTTCTTGGGCATAAGTTGCGCTTGACTTGTCTAGCCTCAAGTATGAAGGGCCTTTGATTTCATATAATTTCTTAGTTGCATCCGCAGTTTCTTGTAAGGTACTTGGAACTACACATTTTATATTAGGCAGTGATCGCATTATGCTAAGATCTTCAGTAGCATGATGTGACATGCCAAGTGCTCCATAAGAAAATCCACCACCGATCGAGACTATCGTAACATTTAAGTCATGGTAACAAATATCATTTCTTATTTGCTCCAAACATCTCAAGGTAGGAAAGTTACCTATAGAGTAGGTAAAAACCTTTTTACCTTTAAGTGCAAGACCGGCTGCAACCATTGACATATTTTGTTCTGCGACCCCTACATTTAAAAACTGATTTGGAAATCTTTTTCGAAAATTATCAAAAACCCCAAAGCCCAAATCTCCTGTAAGAAGAAGAACATCAGGATCTTCTTCAACAATTTGCATAAGGGTCGATATGAAAGTATCACGCATCTTCTAGTTCACTTAGAGCACTTTCATATTCATCTCCTTGTGGTGATCTGTAATGCCACAAAATACTATTTTCCATGAATGAAACTCCTTTACCTTTGATTGTATTGGCAATTACGCAAGTCGGTTTTTCGTGAAAAGAAGTTAGGGCAGAAAATAAATCATCGTGGTTATGACCATCGATTTCAAGAGTATTCCAACCAAAGGATTCCCATTTATCTTTAAAAGGTTCGAGGGCTAATGTTGACTCAACGGAATCAAGACTTTGAATTTTGTTATAATCGACTATATTGCAAATGTTAGAAAGCTTATGATGAGAAGCAAATAACGCCGCTTCCCAATTAGATCCCTCATCGCATTCTCCATCTGACATAAGATTAAAAACTCTAAATTCATCTTTATCAAGTTTTGCAGCAAAGGCAATACCGCATGCGACACCTAAACCATGACCCAAAGATCCTGTAGAGAGTTCAACCCCAGGTACTCCTTTGTGAGAAACATGTCCGCTCAAAGAAGAGCCATTTTGATAATGTTGTTTCAGCGTGTTAATAGGGAAAAAACCTGTTTCAGCTAATGCAGCATATACCCCTGCTCCCGCATGACCTTTACTAAGAATAAACCTATCTCTTTTATCCCAATCAGGTTGATCAGGTCTTATCTTCAAAATAGTACCGTATAGAACTGACAAAATATCGGCAATAGACAACACTGATGCTATGTGAGAACTATTACCGGAATTAGTCATTTTCAAAGCATGTATTCTTATGGATTTAGCCAAATTTTCTGATAATTTTACGTCAAGCTCCATATCTACTTAATAGCAAATCCAATATAGGGATCAAAAGGCATGCGTCTTATCTCTAGACTTTCTTGTTCAAAGAACTCTAGCATTGCTTGTGTTTCGCCTGGCCAAAGAGGGTTATCTAACTCATCAAAGGCAATAATTCCTCCTTTCGGTATCCTATCGTAAAAATTTTCGAGAGCAACTTTTGTTGGTTCGTAAAGATCAAAATCTAGAAATAGAAGAGAAATTAACACATGGGGATTGGTCTTTATGAAATCAGGAATTGTTTTAGTGGCATCGCCTTTAATTAAGTTAACTTTTTGTATGTGACCCAAATATCTTGTTGTATCGTGAATAGTATTCAATTCCAACAACTCATCATATGTATCAGCAGAGAGATCTCCTGCTTTTATATGGTTACTCTGTTGAGATTTATCTTGTTTCGAAGGCTCAGGAAATCCCTCGAAAGTATCGAAACCATAGATCCGTCTTGTTAAATTTACTGGCTCAAGAATTGCGGATAGTTTTGTCCATGCCATAAGGCCAAAGCCATGATTAACTCCACATTCTATGATTGACCCTTTTACGTCGGTTATATGTCTGAAAATCTCGTAGAGTGCAAGGAATCGCGTAAGGTTTTGTCTCTTCACATACTTTGGAAAGTTTTCCATCTTCTTCTCCCAATCAGATGGATTTTTATCAAAGCACTGTTTATTCAAGCTACCTTCTTCGCTCTCGGCTTTAGTTCTTAGTCCACCAGAGACTTTAACTCCTTTTTGCTTCATGTTCTCCCCTTTCAACTATAGAAATCTTCAATTTTATTGCATATGTAATTGACTTCGTCAAAATTTAATAAATGATGCATAGGTAGCATCATAAACTTCTCAGTCATTTTCTTTGTATAAGGCAATTCACTATCTAGTTCTAAGTTTTCAAAATCATTCAATGCATACCCGCCCCATTGTAATATAGTTCCAATACCATTTTCTGAAAGATAAGACCTCAGTTCTTCGCGAGACTCGGCTTCAATTTCGTAATTTTGGAAAATATCAAAATGATCTCCAGATTCGGGAGGCGGGGGTAAAAGTATTGAATCTATGTGCTTAAGTCTAGAGTGATAAATTTCGGCAAGATTTCTTCTGATTGCAATATCTTGATCATAATATTTCATTTTGAGGAGCAGGATAGCAGCATGCACATTATCTAATCTTCCATTAAACCCATATAACTTAACCTTTCCATCATGAGGATCTCTCCCATGATCACGAATCATTTTTACTTTGAAGGCGATTTCGTCATCATCAGTAATAACTGCTCCACCATCGCCGAAACATCCCAAAGTTTTTGCAGGAAAAAAACTGAAGGTTCCGGCAACGCCGAATGTTCCTCCAAATTTTTCCTTATATTTTGCACCCAAAGCCTGGCAAGAATCTTCTAGTATTATGAGACCATTCTCCTTAGCTATCTCAAGAATGCCATCCATAAAAGCAACTCTTCCGTTTAGTTGGACTGGCATGATAGCCTTAGTTTTTTCAGAAAGATTATTTTTAACAGATTCAGTATCAATCAAATGGTCCTCTCCACAATCAACCAGCTTAGGTAAGGCACCTGTATGATTTATGGCTGCAGCACTGGCAATGAATGTATGTGCAGGCACTAGCACCTCATCTCCAGGACCAATACCTGCCGCCATTAATGACATTAGTAATGCCATAGTGCCATCAGCTACGCCAATAGCATTTTCTACCCCTAAATATTCCTGAAGGCAGTTCTCAAAATCTTCAAGATCTTTTTGCATAATAAAAGCACCTCTTGAATGAACATCTTCCAGTACTCTCAAGTACTCTGATTTCCTTTGTTCAAATAACAAGGGATAATTAAAAAATGGTATTTGATGACTATTCATATTGCGGATATCCTACCTTTTCAACTTTTGTTATTTTTTTATAAAATTTAAATCCCGCTCTTTCTATACCCTTAATAGATGAAATGTTCTCTTCCTCAACAATCATAAAATAAAGTCCTTTTTCGCTTTTAATAAGGGTTTCAAGAGAGTAAGCATATAAGCCCTTTCCTCTAAAATCCGGTTTCGTATACACAGCTCCTATCTCTAAGGCTTGCTCAGAGATCCACGGCATATGGTATTTTACATCTTGAATTACTAGATAGCTAAGTATCTTATTATTCATTATGTAAAGGCAGATAGAGATTTTTTTTTCATTTTTTGTGTTGAAAAAATCGATAATAGACAAGGCAAAAACTTTTACAAGATTAAGCTTCTCTCCCATCATTAAAAGTCTGAATAGCCAAGAAAAGCAAAATGGTGATATGAATTTTAATTTACCTTGCAGGGGATTGTCTAACTTAATGAGAGAGTCATTCTCTTTAGAGTTAAATTTATAAAGGAGAAACTTTGTTTGTTCCATTTAGAAGAGCAAAATTATATTTTTTCTTTCAGAGCTTCAAAAATTATTTGTGCAGAATTTCCACTCCCGTATGGATTTACAACATTTGACATTTTAGCGTACAAATCTTCATTATGTAAAAGAGACGAAGTTTCGTTGACAATCATTTCTTTTTCTACTCCCACTAGAATCGAACTTCCTGATTTAATACCCTCTGTTCTTTCTGTATTCTCTCTCATTAATAAGACTGGCTTGCCTAAGGAAGGAGCTTCTTCTTGAATTCCTCCGGAATCAGTCAAAATAAAATATGATTTCTTCATCAAAAAAACAAAAGGTTTATATTCTTGAGGTTCAATCAAAAAAATGTTCGGACTTTTTTTTAAAATAGAGTTCACTGGGTCTTGAACATTTGGATTCAGGTGAACAGGATAAATAATCTGTATGCTTTCCTGATTGGCAATTTCCTTCAAAGCGTTACAAATATTGAGAAAACCTTCTCCAAAACTTTCACGTCTATGACCAGTTACGAGGATAGTCTTGATAGAATTATCAAATGAGATACCATAGTTTTTTCTAAACCAATTTTCTAAATTTTCGGATATTTCTTTACCTTCAAGTTCCTCAGAAATTGTTAACAAGGAATCAATTACAGTATTGCCTGAAATGTAAATATTATTTTTGTCATAGCCTTCTTTTAATAGATTTTGCGCTGATTCTTTGGTGGGTGGAAAGTGATAAGTACTTATCACTCCAGTAAGTCTTCTATTAGCTTCTTCAGGAAAAGGAGAGTACAAATTACCTGTTCTAAGCCCTGCCTCTATATGGGCAACAGGAACCTTATTATAAAAAGCTGCAATAGAAGCCGCAAAAGTAGATGTGGTA
>MDTD01147997.1_pt1 | contig 10340 bp, 7 predicted proteins | sample 811221 | NCBI WGS metagenome assembly MDTD01 (sample SAMN05326646, study PRJNA326480) | marine metagenome | isolation source: seawater | place: Pacific Ocean: South West | collected 2011
ATCCATCGCAGCGAGCTTTGCACCAGGACGTTCATTTCTATCATCAAGCAACGTGCTAATACCATTGCTTATCAATTGGTTATATAGGGAATCACAAGTTTTATCGCAAGCATCAAATCCAACCTTCAAATTGACAAGAGCAACCCTAAACGGCGCCACAGAGTCTGGCCAAACTATACCCTTTTCATCATGATTTGCTTCGATAATACCGCCGACAAGGCGCGAAACCCCTATGCCATAGGATCCCATATGGACTGGCACAACTTTTCCATTTGGGTTACTGACGGTCGCCCCCATTGCTGCTGAATATTTAGTTCCAAAATAAAAAATATGACCAACCTCAATACCACGCATGCTCATCAAATCACCGGATGCCAACGGGCAGGTACCTGGATCGTGTTTTTCATCAGCTCGTGCATAAAGTGATGTAAATTTATCGACGAACGGTTGAAGATCGGCGTTGTAGTCGATATCCGCAATTAGATCGGTTTGAAGCCAATCTTTATGGAAATAAACACCACTTTCGCCTGTATCAGCCAAAATAATGAATTCATGGCTCATATCCCCACCAATAGGTCCTGTGTCAGCTTCCATCGGAATAGCGGTCAGACCCATGCGAGCAAATGTCTTCAAATAAGAGACAAACATACGATTGTAGGCCGTGCGTGCTCCTTCAGCATCAGTATCAAACGAATAAGCGTCTTTCATTAAAAATTCCCGACCTCGCATTATACCAAAGCGTGGACGAACCTCATCGCGAAATTTCCATTGAATATGGTATAGGTTCAATGGCATCGATTTGTAGCTGCGAACATGTGAACGAAATATATCGGTCACTTGTTCTTCATTGGTTGGTCCAAAAAGCATCTCACGTTCATGCCTGTCGGTAACACGCAGCATTTCGGCACCGTAGTCATCGTAGCGGCCTGACTCTTGCCAAATGTCAGCAGGCTGGATTGTTGGCATCAATATTTCAAGGGCCCCCGCACGATCCTGTTCCTCACGAACAATGTTGGCAATCTTGTCAAGCACACGCTTCCCAAGCGGCAACCATGAGTAGATGCCAGCACTGGATTGCTGGATCATTCCAGCCCGAAGCATCAACCGATGAGAAGCGATTTGCGCTTCTTTTGGTGTCTCTTTTAGAACAGGTAAAAAGTATTGACTTAACCGCATTTAAGTTCCTTTTTTGAATAGGACCGGATTACCTTAAAACCAATACAGCATTGCAAATGAAAACAGACCGCAATTGCTGAGCAAAATTAGGATGAGAATGTCCTTAACGCAAGGGTGGCAGCCTGTCTTCGTTAAAAACTTCTTCCAAAAGGTTATCATCAATCAGATCGAGCCGGTCTGGCACCCATTTCGGGGCTTTGTCCTTATCAACCAGAAGCGAACGCACTCCCTCAATAAAGTCAGGACGTCGAATCATCCGTAAGGTCAATTGAAAGTCAAGCGATATTGCCTCATCAGCTGTCGCAAAGTGATCAGCAACCTTCAAAAGACGCCAGAAAACTGTCATCGACATTGGACAGCGTTCAGCAAAGGCGTTTACCACCTGTCGCACAAAAGGATCATTTGGTCGCAAGTGTAACAATTTTTGCGCGCGCTTTTGCATGACGTCCGGCGTTGCCTGACCGCTAAAAATATGAGAGATCACAGGCATGTAATGTTTGAGCGCAGGAAGGCCGGGATCAGTTTGATTGGAGGCAATTATTTTCTCGACCTCGTCTGTTTTACATCTTACGAGTCTCTCTTTCAATTCGTCAATCTGCTGGGACGGTAAAAACGCAGTGGCAAGGCCAAGCATAATACAGCTCGCACCATCAATAATATAACCAGTTAATCCCAAAAAGCGCGCCACCGGTTCCGGGCAACGCCCCAAGAATAGGCTGGCCCCAACATCGGGGAATAAGCCAATACTACTTTCTGGCATAGCAAATTTAGTTGCCTCGGTCATGATAATATGGCTCGAATGTTGGGCAAGACCAGCTCCAGCCCCCATCACCACACCATCACACAGTGCTATTATTGGTTTGCCGAATTCAGCAATAGCGAGATTAGCTAAATATTCGCGTCGAAAAAACAATTCTGCGGCATGGCTGTTTCCAGCAACGATGGAAGCACGTACTTGTCGGACATCACCACCGGCACAAAAAGCCCTTGAGCTGCTGCTTGATAGCACCACATGACCAACAGCTGGATCATCTTTCCAACGTATAAAAATATCGTGCAACGACAAAACCATCTCATCAGTCAGCGCATTTAACGCATCGGGACGATTCAAAACAATAACACCGGCAACACCAATAATTTGATGATGCACATCACCATTCAAATTAAGTTGCTTAATATCACCGGAACAGTTGTTATTGTGATTTTGCGGCATTGCGGAAAGCTTTTTAGACAGTTATAGAAGTGATGAACTCTCATTAAAGAACGGATAAACAGCCTATGAGCCGAGGTCAATACCCTTCCACGAGGATGCGGCGCACCCGAATGACATCATTTTCACGTCGTCTTGTTGCCGAGACGCGCCTTGATATTGCCGATCTAATCTGGCCTTTATTTGTCATTGACGGCGAGAATATTACCCAGCCTGTTGACACCATGCCTGGCGTATGGCGTTATTCCATTGACCAATTGCTTAAGCAAGCAGCCAAAGCGGTTGAATTAACGATTCCAGCCATCTCAATCTTTCCTTGCATTGATCCTTCGTTGAGAGATGATAGTGGCAGCCTTGCCCGGGATGGGGATAATCTGGTTTGCAATGCAGTGCGGGCGATAAAAGGCGTTTATCCGGATCTTGGGATTGTTTGCGACGTCGCACTAGACCCCTTTACCACGCATGGGCATGACGGACTGTTAGAGAATGACGAAATCCTGAACGACCAAACCGTCGCTGTTCTTTGTGAACAAGCGATTCATCAGGCCAATGCTGGTTGCGATATCATTGCACCATCAGATATGATGGATGGCCGAGTTGGTGCAATTCGGGCCGCTCTTGATGATGCCGGGCACAAGAATGTGCAAATAATGGCATATGCAGCAAAATATTCTTCCAACTTTTACGGACCATTTCGTGAAGCTGTCGGGGCTGGAACATCACTAGGCAAGGCCGGCAAATCCACCTATCAAATGGATCCTGCGAATGGTGATGAGGCAATGCACGAAATCGCCCTTGATCTTGCTGAAGGGGCCGACATGGTAATTATTAAACCGGGCATGCCGTATCTGGATATTTTGGCAAGGGCCAAGGCTGAATTTGGTGTGCCATGCGTTGCTTATCAGGTCTCTGGCGAATATTCGATGTTATGTGCGTCTTTCGAGAATGGGTGGTTAACTCGTGAACGCACAATTCAGGAACTGATGATCTGTTTCAAACGTGCCGGTGCTGATGCAATTATGACCTATTTTGCCCCTGAGATTGCCAAAATGCTTCGTCAGTCATGACAAGCACTTTAATATAATTGGGCAAAAAATTAATGGCTTTCAGGCCTGTTCAATTACGGGTCGTGATAACAACGCAGACAGTTGACCAATCTATATTTGCAACTGCATACTTAACTGCCTAAAACCACGTAACTTTAATAACATGCGTCAACTCGGTTGATAAGATAACTCCAACAATGCCATATAGACGTCATATCGTGGGAGAATTTGACAATTTTTTAAAAAAAGGGACGCTATGACAGTCACAGCCGATGATATCCGCAAGACTGCGACCATGCTAGATGGACAGATTATCCGTACCCCGGTTCTAGAAGCACCAATGCTATCACGCCAATTTGGTTGTGATCTTTTCTTGAAGATGGAATGTTTACAACATACTTCATCCTTCAAAGCTCGTGGAGCATTGAACGCGATGATCGGCCTCAGTGCTGAACAGCGTAAGAAGGGCGTGATTGCCATGTCCGCGGGCAACCATGCACAGGCGGTTGCCTATCACGCCGAACGTATGGGTATTCCGGCAACAATCGTAATGCCAGCCCAAACTCCTTTTGCCAAGGTGGCCCGGACACGTGCCTTTGGGGCCACTGTTGTTTTGGAAGGGAGAAATCTGAACGAATGTGAAGGTACGGTCAACCAATATATCGATAAGCAAGCCCTAACCATGATCCACCCCTATGACAATGAATTGGTGATTATGGGACAAGGTACAGCAGGTCTGGAGATGCTAACTGACGTGAAGGATTTAGATATTTTAGTTGTGCCAATTGGTGGCGGCGGGTTAATCAGCGGTATCGCTACAATTGCCCGCGACATGCGCCCAAATATCAAAATTTATGGCGTGCAAACAGAACTTTACCCCACAATGAAGCTTGCCGTTGCTGGCAAAACCATTACCTGCGGCGGTGAAACACTTGCGGAAGGGATCGCTGTGAAAAAGCCAGGCGGAGCCACCCTGCCGGTAGTGCAATCACTTGTTGATGAAATATTGTTGGTGAACGAGGCCGAATTAGAGTGGTCAGTCGGCGCATTGATTGAACAGCAACGGATTGTTGCCGAAGGAGCTGGAGCAGCTGGCATCGCTGCCATCCATTCCAACTCATCGCTGTTCGCCGGCAAGAAAGTCGGAACGGTGATCTGTGGCGGCAACATTGATCCGCGTCTTCTAGCCTCAATTTTGAACCGAAATATGGCGGTTGACGGTCGGATCGCCCGTTTGCGCATTGATATCTCTGACGAGCCTGGCATGCTGGCAGCAATCACCACATCTATTGGAAAATGCGGTGGCAATATCGTTGAAATTTATCACCAACGTCTATTTTATGATGTACCAGCCAAGTTGGCCAAGATTGACGCCGTTATTGAAACGCGCGGTCCACATCATGTTGACGAGATTATTGCATCGCTTCGGACAGCTAATTTTCAAGTTCGGCAGATGGAAGATAGCGCTAGCTAAAAGCCTGCAATAGAAATCTGTTCACTCACAGTACGATATCCCTTGATTTAACAAGTTGCTATTGGGCACTCTATCACCATGGATCAGGATAAACGTCTTCATCGTAAAATACCGCTTGCAATGCGCCTCAGCATGCAAAGCAACTGCCCGTACATTGACGGTCAAATCGAACAACGCATCGCTGTAGATATTTCAAACGATCCGCAGTGCCATGACGGGCTTGCCACCGCCGGATTTCGCCGTGTTGAGAACTGGGTTTACCGGCCCGCCTGCCCGCGATGTAATGCCTGTCTACCATGGCGCGTTAATGTGCCAGGCTTTACCCCAAGCCGGAATATGAGTCGGATCATTAAAAAGAATAGTGATCTAAAAAGACATGTTGCCAAACCCGCGCCGTCGGATGACCATTACCGCTTGTTCAAAACCTACGTGACCAGCCGCCATAATGACGGGCAGATGGCCCAGATGGACCAATGTGATTTTATCAGTATGGTCAGCAATAGTCCCATCGAAACCGTGATTATTAGCTATTACAATGCTGAAAACGAGCTTGTCAGTGCTTTACTGGCTGACCTGCAATCTGATGGAATAAGTGCTGTTTACAGCTTTTTTGATCCAGTGTTAGCAAAGCGATCACTCGGTACCTTTATGGTTCTTGACCTGCTGACCATTGCCAAAGATTCAAAACTAGATTGGTTATATCTTGGTTATTTTGTCGAGGGTAGCCAAAAAATGGAGTATAAGGCCAGATTCGGGCCAGCCGAAATTTTTAAGGACGGACGATGGCAGACAGCAAGAAAGTTACAAAATATCAGTGCCGGTATGGACATCTCATCAAAAAGGAGGTTGAAGTGAAAATCACCTTTAACCAATTACGCCAAAGTTGCCAGCCTGATGTACGCTCTCAAATTAGAGCTGGGTCATATTGCGCACATACTTCGGGCCTTGCAAAGGGGTTTCTTCAAGCCAACTTAGTTATACTTGACGAATTTTATGCGCTTGATTTTATGAGATTTTGCCAACGCAATCCGAAACCGTGTCCGCTCGTTGGAGTTACTGACACCGGGTCGCCATTTCTGCGAACTCTCGGGGCCGACATTGATATCCGAACTGATGTGCCATCATATTATATTTACCGGCATGGGGTGCTGGATAAAACGACCAGAGATGTATACGACCTTTGGAATGAAAAAATGGTTGGTTTCGCGCTTGGCTGTTCATTTACCTTTGAGCATGCGCTAGTCCGGGCTGGAATTTCTCTCTGGCATATCGAAAATGACCGTACGGTACCAATGTTCAAAACCAACATTAAAACAATCGAAGCTGGCCCGTTCGGCGGACCAATGGTAGTAAGCATGCGCGCTATCTCATATGAGAAATTGGAGATGGTTCAGGCCATTTCAGCAAATTTTCCAATGGCCCATGGCGCACCAGTACATTGGGGGAATCCAGACGAAATTGGCATTGCCGATCTGAATACACCCGATTGGGGTGATCCAGCACCCGTTGGCGATAACGAAATTGCTGTATTCTGGGCATGTGGTGTAACGCCGCAAGCCGCCATCCTAAAGGCAAAACCAGCTATTTCTATCACCCACAAGCCCGGACAAATGCTGATCACAGATGTCGCCGAGGATGCCGAAGTGCCAATAGTAATGCCTGCAAATTAGCCAGAAAAATTTCAGGTAAATTTTGCCGGACGTGGAAACCCATTTGGTGGTAATTTTCCTGAACCGCCGCGTCTCGTTAGCCACGCAGAGACATCCGGCTCGGTTCGCACGCGACCACCGCTTGTCTGCCAGCTTAATCCCTTAGCCTTTTCAAACACAGTCACATCAGCAAGGCCGCCATCCTTGAAACGTTGCAAAATCACTCCTTTTCCACGTCCCATTTCCGGAACTTCGTCGAGGCCAAAGACAATCAATTTTCGATTCACTCCAACCGAAGCAACCAAATCACCCACTACAATAGAACAGGCCACAGCTCGCGATGTGCCGGAGAGGTTCAACACCTGTTTTCCAGTACGCGTTTGAGCTAGAGCGTCCTCCATATTGACTACAAGGCCATGACCCGTGCTGGCCGCAACCAACAATTTACCATTTTGAACCCGAACTAGCTTCACGATTTCACTTTCTGCAGGCAAATCAACCATTAGGCTAATCGGTTCGCCAAAACCGCGCCCCCTCGGCAATTTGTCACCCGACAACGTGTAAAAACGTCCATTATCCGCAAATAACAAAATTTTATCGGTTGTTTCCGCATGCAGTACATGTCCGGCTGAATCTCCCTCTTTATATTTGAACTCACTGTCCAGATCTTGGTGGCCCCGCATGGCTCGTACCCAGCCATTTGCTGAACAGATCACGGTAATTGGCTCGCGCTCAACCAAAATTTCAGTTGGGTCAAAATCTATGGGGGGCGCTTCAGCGAGTTCCGTTTTACGTTTATCGGTTTTGATAAACATATTTTTCATATCTTTGATTTGATTGGAAATACATGACCACTGCTGCTCCTCGTCAAGAAGCAGGTTGTTCAAATCGTTCTGTTCAACAATCAGGTTGTCTCGTTCGCCTCGAAGAGACATTTCTTCCAAGCGCCTTAACGAACGAAGCCGCATATCAAGCACAGCATTAGCCTGATTTTCAGTTAAACCGTACCGCTGCATCAAATCATCGCGTGGATGGTCCGCCTCGCGAATGATAGAAATCACCTCTTCAAGATTCAAAAAAACGATCAAATAGCCTTCCAACACCTCAAGTCGGGTTTTTATACGAGTTAGCCGGTGCTGCGAACGACGTTGCAAAACGACACGACGATGAGCCAACCAAGCTTTCAGAGCCATGCGCAAATCCATTACCGTTGGACGACCATCAGCGTCAAGAACATTGAGATTCAAAGGCACTCGGACTTCCAGATCGGAAAATTTAAATAAACTTTCCATAACCACACCGGCTTCAAGGCGTCTTGATTTTGGTTCCAGAACAATGCGGATGTCTTCAGCCGACTCATCACGAACATCAGCCAAAACTGGCAAACGCTTGGCCTGCAACATCTCAGAAAGCCGCTCGATGAGACGCGATTTTTGAACCTGATAGGGAATTTCAGTGACAACAATTTGCCACGCACCACCTTTTTCGATTTCGACTTCCCATTTTGCCCGAACCCGAAACCCGCCTCGGCCAGTTGAATAAGCCTCATTGATTGATGAAGCTGGTTCAATCAGTATGCCTCCAGTCGGAAAATCAGGGCCTTTAACGTACGATAATAATGTTTCGATTGACGCGTTGGGATATTTGATCAAATGCAATGACGCATTGGCAAGTTCAACTATGTTATGCGGCGGTACCGATGTTGCCATTCCAACAGCAATGCCTTGTGCCCCATTGGCAAGCAGGTTCGGAATACCCGCCGGCAATAATCTCGGCTCTTCTGCTTCTCCATCGTAAGTTGGCCGGAAGTCAACCGTATCCTCATCAATCCCGTCAAGAAGAAGTCTTGCGACCTCGGTCATTCTTGCTTCGGTGTAGCGCATCGCTGCTGCGTTATCACCATCGATATTGCCAAAATTGCCCTGCCCCTCGACAAGACAATACCGCATGGCAAATTCCTGTGCCAACCTCACCATTGCATCATAAATAGCAGCATCGCCATGCGGATGAAATTTACCCATCACATCGCCAACAACACGGGCAGATTTTTTAAACCCCTTTTCAGGATCAAGTTTTAACTGACGCATCGCAAAAAGTAGCCGCCGATGAACTGGTTTCAGCCCATCCCTGACATCCGGCAGTGAGCGCGACGTAATTGTCGATAAAGCATACGCAAGATAGCGCTCAGACAACGCGTCAGAAAAAGCTGTTGCTTCAATTCGTCCGCCAGTAGGAACATCAATATCATCATGCATAGGAACGCCTCACTTAATCACGGTCTTTCCTTATAACGGGTATCAACCATATCGGCTAGACGTTTACGCTGTGCTGGCAGGTCGGAATTTTGAATCGCAAACACACGCTTCAGTAAAAAATGCCCAGTGAGATCTAGACCAGCAATCCAGTCATGTTTTGGGCAGGCAACACCCCCCAAAAATCCGGGTAATGCTAGCATCCGGTTGGCAAAAATGCCTGCCTTATGAAAAGCCACCGCTCCACCCGATTTTGGGCTCACATAAGCTAAATCAACCGTTTCACCGCTGGCTACACAACGCGCGAGATCAAGACGATAGCCGATCGCGGCCAAAAGCCCCAGCTCCCAGCGCACATAACCCTCAAGCCAGCCGATGTCGTCCTCATCCATAACAATAACATCAAGCAACGCCACACTGCCATCATACAAACTCGGTTGAGCCTCACGCTCAGGAAGCGTCCCATCAAGAAGGGCGCACATCGAGGCAATAGCACACAGCCTCAATGGCGACTCAAGCAGCAGAGCAGCAGTCGATTGAACGAGCTCTATCCGCATTTGTCCCAATTGTTCACTTAGCCTTGCTCGCCAATTTACGCGTACTCTGTTTCCTGGCTGAATTACTCCTCTATTTCTAGCAGAATTGCCGCCGCGTACTAAACCGGCGTAACGACCATGATCGGGCGTTAAAACCGCTATAACCGCACTACCTTCCCCATGTGGTCGGACTGAAAGTATAATGCCTTCGGCTTGCCAATCAGGCATTATAATCAAGATCCCAAACACTATAACGGTCAGAGTTGTTCATCCAATCTTTTCGATATTTTACATGGGAGAACAAATGAACACGACGATCAAGAGCTGCCTCCAATTCTTTTCGGGCTGCGGTAGCAATGCGCCGCATAGTCTGCCCGCCCTTCCCGAGGATGATCCCCCTGTGCCCCTCACGTGCAACATAGACCGATAGATGCACTTCAACACTACCATCATCGCGGTCCTCCCAGCTTTCGGTTTCGACGGTTAACTGGTAGGGCAACTCTTGATGCAAATTCAGAAACAACTTTTCGCGCATTGTTTCTGCGGCTAGAAGGCGGAGCGGCATATCTGATAAATCATCAGGATCAAACAGAAATGGACTTTTTGGCATTTTATTTGCCAACCATTGTTTTAGATCTTCAATCCCGTTTCCGGTCTCAGAGGAAACCATAAAAATGCGCTCAAATTTATACAGTGAAGACATTTCTTCTGCGCGTTCCAGCAAGCGTGCTTGAGGTGCGAGATCAATTTTGTTCAAAATTAGGGAGGCCTGCCTTCCAGTTTCTGCCAATTTGAGAAGAATACTGTGGGTGTCATCATCGATTATCCGACGGGCGCAATCATGCATAAGCAAAAGGACATCGCCATCATCTGCACCTTGCCAAGCTGCCTGCACCATGGCCCGATCAAGCCGCCGCTTTGGGGTAAAAATACCTGGCGTGTCAACAAACACCATTTGCACGTTGCCATACATCGAAATTCCCCGAATTCGGCTACG
>MDTD01092389.1_pt1 | contig 10339 bp, 11 predicted proteins | sample 811221 | NCBI WGS metagenome assembly MDTD01 (sample SAMN05326646, study PRJNA326480) | marine metagenome | isolation source: seawater | place: Pacific Ocean: South West | collected 2011
CTTCGGCGGCTGGAGCTTCTTCAGTATTCTCCTCTTTATCTTTTTTTGGAATTGCTTTTTTTGGATTATTTCTTGGAGAGCGCTTTGCGATATCTACAGCGTCCAAAAACCTTAAGACTCTATCGGTTGGTTTTGCTCCGACACCAAGCCAATATTTTATCCTGTCAATTTTTAGAGTGACTCTTTCATTGCTATCTTTTGAAAGGAGTGGATTATATGTTCCAAGTTTCTCGATGAACCTACCATCCCTCGGATTTCTGACATCTGTTACCACTATTCTGTAGTATGGACGTTTCTTTGAACCACCTCTTGCTAACCTAATTTTTAATGCCATCACAATTCCTTTGTTTAAAAAAAACCCACTTATAAATAACCATAATCACTTTTTTCGTCCAGTTATATTTAATAAATTTGATAATTTATTTTGGGAACTAGGTAATCCAGGTAATCCAGGTAATTTTGATCCCGCAGGACCACTTTGCAAATCAGATAACATTTTTTTACTAAATTTACTATCATTTAATTTATTTATTTCAGACTTCTCTAAATTTGGCATTTCAACATCTTGATCGAACATGCCTTTTTTACCAAATTTTTTCATCATATCGGATGTCTGCCTGTATAGTTTAATTAGTTTGTTAATTTCAGAAACTTCTGTCCCTGATCCCATCGCAATCCTTCTTTTTCTTGATGCATTCAAAATTTTTGGATTTCTTTTTTCACTTGGAGTCATAGATGAAATTATAGCGATTTGTTTATTAATTACTTGGTCGTTTATATTTGACTCCGCCATCTGCTTTTTCACTTTGTTTATCCCAGGAAGCATGCCAAGTATTCCTGAAATTCCTCCCATCTTTGACATCTGCTTGAGTTGTTGCGCCATATCATCAAGATCAAAGAGGCCCTTAGATATCTTCTTGGCGATCTTATTTGCTTTATCCGCGTCAATTGTTTCCTTTGCTTTCTCAACAAGTGAGACAACATCGCCCATACCCAATATCCTATTTGATATTCTATCAGGGTAGAACTCCTCTAAATTATCAATCTTTTCTCCAATACCAGCAAATAATATTGGCTTTCCAGTTACATGCCGCATTGATAGGGCAGCACCACCCCTTGCATCGCCATCAAGTCTTGTCAGAATTACACCTGTCAAAGGCACTTTTTCTGAAAATGTTTTTGCAACATTGACAGCATCCTGTCCAGTAAGGGAGTCTGCAACAAGGATAACATTGTGGGCACCCGCAATTTTGTTTACACTATCCAATTCATCCATTAAAGCATCATCGACATGCATTCGCCCAGCTGTGTCAAGAATGAGGACATCGAACCCCCCAAGTTTCGCTTCTTTGCAAGCTCTTTTTGTAATCTCGATTGGTTTTTGACCTTTTATGATCTGTAATGTCTCTATCGCATTTTCTTCACCTAAGATTTCAAGTTGCTCTTGGGCTGCCGGCCTACTCACATCAAGTGATGCCATCAAGGTCTTCAATTTTGACTTATTTCTTAAATAATTCGCTAACTTTGCCGAGGTTGTTGTTTTACCTGAGCCCTGAAGACCAACCATCATTATTATTGAAGGTGGGCCAGATTTAAGATTTAACTCAACATTGTCTGATCCAAGTAATTCAGTGAGCTGGTCATTCACAATTTTTATTACAGTCTGACCGGGGGATACTGACTTTATAACCTCTTCACCAATTGCTTTTTCACGAACTTTTTCAAGAAAATCCTTCACAACCTCCAACGCCACATCTGCTTCCAGAAGTGCCCTTCTTACTTCTCTCAACGCATCATCGACATTAGACTCGGTAAGAAGACCTCTTCCTGTTAATTTTGAAAATACTGATGAAAGCCTATCAGAAAGCGTATCAAACATTTATCACCTTTAATTTTATCTGCAGGAGCAGTTGTAAATTATTTATGCAATAATATATTAAAATAGTTCTATTAGTCTAACAATTACTATCATAAAATAATAAAAATAACTATATTGCACATATGTGAGATCAGCCCGAAGTAGTCAAAATTAAAATAAAAAAGTTAAGTTTAATATGGAACCGATAAACTTTGTAGATTTAAAAAAGCAATACACACGGATAGAGAGTGAGGTTAATGAATCCTTGACCGCAATTTTAAAAAGTGGTCAGTTTATACTCGGACCAGTCGTTGAGAGAGCTGAAGAAGCATTATCAAAATACACTAATGCGAACCATACTATTACAGTTTCTAGTGGAACAGATGCGCTTTTTGTTAGTTTATTAGCTCTTGGAATTGGTCCCGGGTCAAAAGTCTTCATTCCAGCCTTCACATACACAGCAACAGCTGAGGTAATAGCACTCCTAGGAGCGGAACCCGCCTTTGTTGACGTTGATGTGGATACTTACAACATATCATGCGATAGTCTAATTGCGAAAATAAACCAATTCCAAAAATCAGAGTTATCAAATTCTGCAATAATTGCCGTTGATTTATTCGGTCTTCCAGCTGATTACAATACAATTCGCGATATTGCGGCGAACAACGGTTTACACCTAATATCTGATGCAGCTCAATCTTTCGGGGCCTCGATTGGGAGTCAAAAAGTTGGAAAATTATCACCAATAACAACTACTAGCTTTTACCCAACCAAGCCGCTATCTTGTTATGGTGATGGGGGAGCTGTATTTACAGACGATGACGAACTTGCAATGAAAATTAAATCAATTAGATCTCATGGCATTACCGATAATCCATATGAGAATGTCCGAATCGGGACGAACGCGCGCTTTGACGCAATGCAGGCTGCAGTTATATTAAGCAAGTTAAATATATTTGATGAGGAGTTAAACAAGAGAGAAAATACCTCCCATATATATAATCAAGAGTTAAAAAGCATAGTCAAAACCCCAATAGCAGCCAATCAAGTAAAATCAGCTTGGGCTCATTACACAATCAGAACAAAAGATAGAGATGGCCTAAGGGAATTCTTAAAAAAAAATAATATTCCTACAATGATATACTACCCGAAAGGTATGCATGAGCAAATTGCTTACCAGAAATATCACAATGGAGATCCCTTAGTGGTAAGTGAGAAGCTTTGTGGTGAAGTTTTGAGCCTCCCTCTACATCCATACATGAGTGAAGATCAAGTTTACTATGTTTCAGGAAAGGTAAGAGAGTTTATAGGGTAAAGATGTTGAGCAACATAAAATATCACAAAATGAATGGCGCTGGTAATGAGTTCATTATAATAGACAATTCAGAAATCGGTTTTGAATACTCATCAGAAATGGTCAAATCAATATGCGCCAATTCCTCTAAAACAAATTGTGACCAACTAATTACCATTGAGAAAAGGGTTGGACAGTACATAGATATAAATATCTGGAATAAAGATGGTAGTGTAGCCGAAGCATGTGGAAATGCGTCGAGATGCCTTGCAAAGTTAATTTTTGATGAAATGGGTTTTGAGTATATTGAGTTAAGATCAAAATATTGCGTCCATCTTTGTAAAAAGATGGATAATGGCAATGTGGTGGTGAATATGGGTCAAGCGAACACTGAATGGAAGAGCATTCCCACTTTGGTTGAAGTCGATAACACAATTAGCTTCAATTATAATTTTAATCTTAAAGAGCTAAAAGAGGCCATGCATACTAGTGTAATAAATGTTGGTAACCCTCATATTATATTTTGGTTTGATTGCATCGATAACATAAAGCCAGAGGCTATTGGTCCGTTGGTTGAAAATCATAAAATTTTCCCAGAAAAAATAAATGTTAGTTTCGCAGAAATAATGGATAAAAATAGTGTGAGGTTGATGGTATGGGAGAGGGGTGCAGGAGTCACTAAAGCATGTGGTACCGCTGCATGCGCGGCTGCCTATTCAGCTATGAAACTAGGACTTTCAAGTAATAATTTGAAGATAAGTTTACCGGGAGGTGTATTAGAAATTAATATTGACTCCGAGGGTAATATTCATAAAACTGGACCCGTAGAACTTGAATATACGAGTTCAATTACAATTGAAGAAATCAATGAGTAAAAATTTAAATTTTATAACGTTTGGTTGCAAGCTTAACGCGTTTGAAACACAAGTCATGAAGGAAAAGGCTGAGAGTCATTTGCTTACAAACCATAGCTTTATCAACAGTTGTGCGGTAACAAATGAAGCTGTCAAGCAATCAAGGAGAGCAATTAGAAAAGAAAAGAAAGACAACCCAATGAATAAAATTGTGGTAACTGGTTGCGCAGCTGAACTTTACCCATCTGAGTTCATTGATATGCCAGAAGTTGATATTGTTATTGGAAATGATGATAAAATTAAATCAAGTACGTTCATAAACCTTGCGCAGATTGATGCGGTAGATAATGAAAAAATTCAGCTAACACACGAAGATCCCCCCTTTATAAACAACTTTGACAATAGGACAAGAGCCTTTGTCCAAATACAAAATGGATGTGATCACAGGTGCACATTTTGTATAATTCCCTATGCGAGAGGTAATTCAAGGTCATTAGATGAAAGACATATAATAAATCAAGTTCAGAAACTAATTGATAAAGGTTATCAAGAGATAATATTAACTGGTGTCGACATAACCTCTTATGGGAAAGATCTTGACAAAGCTATCAATCTTGGAACACTCGTCAAGAATATAATTAGAAAAACAAATAACTTAAAAAGGCTGAGAATTTCCTCAATTGACTCAATAGAAATTGATGACGACTTTCTTGAAGTATTCTCCAGCGAAGAAGTAATAATGCCTCACTTGCATTTATCACTTCAGTCCGGTAACGATCTCATTCTAAAAAGAATGCTACGCAGACACCTAACATCAGATGCAGTAAAATTTTGTGAAAAGATCCAAAAAATAAGACCAAATACAGTGTTTGGAGCTGATATAATTGCTGGGTTTCCCACAGAAACAGATGATATGCACAGGAGTACAATGCGCCACATTGAGGACTGTGATATTACCTATCTGCATGTATTCCCGTTTTCATCTAAAACTGGAACTCCAGCGTCAAAAATGCCACAAGTTGAAAAAAATATCATTCAGAGTCGTGCAAAAGATTTGAGAACTCTTGGTATGCAAAAAATGAACCTATTCTTAATGAAAGAAATTGGCAAAGAAAAAGTTATACTGCTAGAAAAGCAAGGATTTGGTCGCACTGAGCAATACTCAAAGGTAATAATTAATGAAGATGGTAATCCGGGAGAAATAATTAAAAAAAAGATTATAGGTATTTCAAAGGATCAACTAATTGCATAACTAAATTCAGATAATTGGAAATGAAAAATACTTGGTTCCAAAAATTAAAAAGTAGTCTCACCAAATCCTCTACAGCAATTTCAGAGGGTATCACAAATATAATATCATCACGGAAGTTAGATGATCAAACTCTCCAAGAGCTCGAGGAGCTTCTCATAAAAGCTGATTTAGGTGTAGATAACTCCATTTCAATAATCGAAAATTTAAAAAAAGCAAAATTTAATAAAGATGTAGATACGGATGAGATAAAAAATTTTTTAGCTGACCAGATTGAGTTAAAGCTTGAAGGCTCATATTCTCCGTTGAATACAGAAACTTCCAAGTCACCTCAAACTATAATTGTTGTTGGAGTGAATGGATCAGGAAAAACTACTACAATTGCTAAGCTCGCATATCTTATGAAAAACAACGGAGCTAAGGTTATTCTTGGAGCAGCTGATACATTTAGAGCCGCGGCCACACAACAATTAGAGATGTGGGCTAAAAAATTAAACCTTGACATTGTGAGCTTCCCCGAAACAAAGGATGCTGCCAGCGTTGCTTTTGAAACAATTAAAATAGCAACAGAAAATAATTATGATGCAGCAATCATTGATACAGCGGGAAGACTTCAAAACAGAAGTGAGCTCATGGATGAGCTTGCCAAAATAATAAGAGTATTGAAAAAATACGAACCAGAAGCCCCGCATTCAATATTGCTTACATTAGATGCAACTGCAGGTCAGAATGCAATTCAACAAGCTAAAGTGTTCAATGAAATAGCAAAAATCACTGGACTTATTGTCACAAAGTTGGATGGTTCTGCAAAAGCTGGATATGTAGTGTCAATTTCACAAGAATTAAAGATTCCAATTCACTTCATTGGTATCGGAGAAAGTATAGAAGATTTAAGTGACTTCAATATAAAAGATTTTTCACGATTAATAGTTGGACTTGATAAATAAAAATGTCTGTTAGAAAAAAGCCCCCAAACTCTGAAAATCCAAAAGGGTCAATATTTCTTCTATTCCACCAAGTGCAGCAAAAGATGGATGTTGAACAAAAAAATCTTTTTTTGAAATACGATATAACACCAAGACAATTTATTGTACTTCAAACAATTGATTTCCAACCAGGATCTAATCAAAATGAAATTGTAAAGTCTATCAATATAGATCGGTCAACGCTCAGTAAGATTATACAAAAATTGGAAACTAAAAATTACATATCTAGCCAACATAAAAAAGGGGATAAAAGGCATAAACAGATAGGGATTACGTCAAAGGGTAGGAGTACGTTGCGAAGGCTCCAGGAGAATGTGAAGGAGCTAGAAAATATTTTTATTAAAGAAATTGAGCTCGATACAAAAAAGAAATTTTTATCAAGTCTTAGGTCGTATGTAACTAATAAATAATGTCATACAAAGGGTATTTTTAAGAAAACTACTCCCTTTCAAAGAACCCAGGATGTTCTCTATGCACCCCAAAATTTATTATCCTCTTTCCGTAACGCATATTTAAATTATCAATAGATGTAGATAATTTTTCTCTAGTATTTTTTTCGCCTGGATATAAATTTAATAAGAATTCACCTGACCTATCTTGCAAATAAATTAATCCACTCAGCCTAACGCCAACAAAGTCCACTTTTTTAGGATCTAAAATTAAGGTCATTTTGTCCCATAACCTTTTAAATTCTTTCAAGAAAAAGAATGTATCTTGGGAGAAAGAAAAAGTTATAGAGTCCTGCCAAACACCAATATTATTTAATCTAATAAAGATATCTAGACGACTTGAACAGTAATTATATTTTCTGATTCGTTCGGTGGACTTTTCTAATAGCCATCTACCTACGAGGTAAGCTCTATTAGGAGAACGGTTCTCCGGTGAAAGAACCTTTGAATTACCATAACTGCCTCTATTAGACCTGCTGATAGGAATATCCTCACCTTTTAGAGCTCTTACAAATCGTTCACCTTCTATAGACCTCCAAACCAGCCTAGCGTGACGTGGGTCCATTTCGTATAAATCTTTAATAGAATATATTCTCGCTCCTAAAAGCCTTCGCTTAATGCCTTTGGAAATTCCAGGAAGATCTTCTAAGGATAAATGGTTAATCTTTCCAGGCATATTCTCTTTACATAACCATTGCAATCCATTTGGCTTTTGTATCTTACCTGCGATCTTCGCCAATAAAGGATTCGGTCCAATACCTATTGACAGTCTTATTTCTTCGCCAACCTCTTTCCCAATAAGACCCTTTATCTTCATTGATAGGTCTACCGCTTTGGAAAGTCTTGAATGACTGTTACCCAAATATATCTGAAACTCATCAATGGATCTCACACTTTCCAGCTCAGCCACACTATCCAATAAATATGAAATATATCTATTATACTTTGCATATAATTTATGCCTACTCTGCCTAAAATTAATACCTGGACACAAATTCTTAGCCTCATAAACTCTAGTCCCTGTTTTTATACCATAAGCCTTCGCTTCATAACTAGCAGCTACCACACATCCCGCATCGTTATCTATGGCTGCTATCGCTACAGGCTTATTTCGTAAATTAGGATCTAATTGCTGTTCAATGCTCGCAAAAAAACTATCCATATCAATATATAGGGTCCTAAAATCAGTCATTTATAATTTTTTTCTTTATTTTTTTTATTTTTGTTCTTATTTTGTTCTATACTATGGAGAAAAAAAAACAATTAAAAAATGTTGCTTTTGGAGGTGATTGGTCTGAGAAAAGCTTGGAAGATCATGAAAAAGAAATCTTCTTAAGAGAAATGAATAGGATACAAGAATCTTGTTTCTCGAATGAGATAAGAGAGGAAGATCTGCAAGGGATTTTATATTACATTAAAAATAACTTAGAAAAAGGTCATATATTCGCAAAATCATTCGAAGAAAAACTTAGAATAAAAGATCCTTATCTAAGAAAAGCAGAATTACTAAAGACTATAAATAATATAAAAAAATGGCTGGCATTCTAGTGATTAACTATTTGCAGTCACCCTGATTGAGTTCCAGACATAGTGAATATGATCAAAACACCTATAGTTATAAGTCCAATACCTACTAGAGCAGCCACATCTAAATTTTGTTTAAAATAAAAATAGCCGACAAGGGTAACTAATACAATCCCGAGCCCAGACCATATCGCATAAACAATGCCAACAGCTAGATATTTTAAAGTAATTGCAGATAGAAAAAGCGCTAAACAAAAAAGAGCTATAGCCAAGATAGATGGGAAGAGTTGAGTGAAGCCATTAGACATTTTTAAGAATGTAGTCCCGAGTGTCTCTGCAATCACCGCTAAAAATAAATATAACCAATGCATCTTATAAATATACTAACCTTTGGTATACAATGATATAACAATCTGAAAGTTCAATTATTAAGATCTTTCATATCTTTTACCTCCTTCAGACCAGGAAATAAAAACCACCAAATAATTGAAAAAGAAACCGTCAGTAATCCACCTACCATAATCGCGGGTGCTATACCAATAATACTTGCAGACAAGCCCGCCCTAAAATCTCCTAACTCATTTGAACCCGTAGTTATGACAGAGTGAACTGACATAACCCTGCCTCTCATATTATCTGGTGTAACAAGTTGTACTATTATCTGCCTTATGTTCATGCTGATCATATCAGAAACACCATAAATAAAAAGCGCAGCAAGTGAGATCCATAGCACATTGGATAGAGCAAATGTTATTGTGGCACACCCAAAAATAATAATTGAAAAAATCAACATCCTGCCGGGATACCTTAATGATGGTAATTGAGATAATATGATTGCTGCAAATAATGCACCGATTGATGGCGTTGCCCTAAGTATTCCAAGACCCTCAGGACCAATATCCAAAATATCAATAGCAAATATAGGTAACATGCCCATAATACTGCTAAATAACATAGCAACAATATCTATTGTCATCGTCCCAAGAACTATTTTTGATTTCCATACATAAACAAAACCACTGAGCAAAACTTTTACATTTACCCTCTTAATTTCTCCAGTCCCACTTCCAAAATCGGGAAGAGATATCGCACTTAATGTTGAAACTGTGAAACTAATTAAAGCTACTAAATAAACCCACTCATTAAAATATGCGATTAATACCCCAGCAGCAATTGGACCTGCTAATGAACCAAACTCTTCAAAAAAATTAACATAATGTACAGCCCTTGGAAAAATTTCTGACTTAACCAAATTTGGTAGAATCGCAAAGCTACTCGGGCCTTGAAATGACATTGCGACCCCATGTAATATTAATATCAAATAAATTGGAATAACTGAGCCATCATCTAATTTGTAAACAGAGTAATACAAAAGAAACCCAGCGACAAAAACCTGAACTATGTTACATATTATCAGTATATGTCTCCTATTGTATTTGTCTGCGATAACACCTGCTGGTAAAATTAGGAAGAATTGTGGGGCAAATTGAATAAGTCCAATAAATCCTAAAGCAAGTGGACTTCCAGTCTCTACATATATTTGCCAGCCAACCGTTAAGCTTATAATTTTAAGAGCGAAATGACCAAACCATGTAAGACTTATAAACTTCAATAAATTTATATTGAGTAATACACTTTGAGATAGTTTATTCATCTATTATTGACCCAATTCATTTATTTCAGTCACTGTGATAAAATAGATATGGATGATTTGTATAAAACCAGATAAAATAATCCATGCATAAATTCGAGATAAAACTTATTCAAGATTAAATATGAAACTATTATATAAATTATTAATAAGATTAACTTTGTCGTTAGGGGTCATTTCTTATCTTCTCACGGTCGGTATCGCATTTGTAAAAAATGGGTTTGTGATTGGAGTGCTAAGCGCAAGCCTCCCCCTACTGTCGAATGCTTATTGGACATATGCATTATGGAGCGAGCCTGATAAATTTTATCAGTTATATGTTAGTGGACAAATTCTGCTTTTTTTATGCATAATATTCAGCTTTGCACTGCATAAATTAAAATCCTAAATTATTATGGCGCACCCGGAGAGATTCGAACTCCCGACCAAGTGGTTCGAAGCCACCTACTCTATCCAGCTGAGCTACGGGTGCGA
>MDTD01154865.1_pt1 | contig 10338 bp, 12 predicted proteins | sample 811221 | NCBI WGS metagenome assembly MDTD01 (sample SAMN05326646, study PRJNA326480) | marine metagenome | isolation source: seawater | place: Pacific Ocean: South West | collected 2011
AGACGGGTTGGAATGGACCTGTTCATCTGCGGCGAATGGGCGTTTTCATGTTGAGATCGGATAGATATTGATCACTTACGTCCGTTGTGAAACGTCCCAGGGTGCCACGAAGTATTGAAATGGCGGAAGCAGTATCGAGCGATTTAAAGGGTGAGGGCGCGTCCAGCGATGAGCGTTGGGCACTTGGTCTGATCAGTTCGGGACACTTCCTCAGCCACTTTTATGGTCTTGCGCTGCCGCCGCTGTTCCCCTTGCTTAAAGCGGAGTTTGGCGTTTCCTATCTCGAACTTGGTCTTGCGATGACCGCCTACGGTCTGCTGGGTGGAATTGTCCAAGCGCCCGTCGGGTTTCTCGTTGATCGGCTCGGTCCACGTCGTGTGTTGCTGGTTGGCCTCGCCCTGATTTCGGGCTCGATTTTGCTGATGGGCTTCGTGCCCTCGTATTGGATGTTGATGGTGCTGGCGGTGTTCGCCGGTCTCGGGAACAGCGTTTTCCATCCTGCCGATTACGCTATTCTGGCCGGTTCGATCGGTGAGAAGCGGCTTGGCCGTGCATACTCAATGCACACGTTCTCGGGTTTTCTCGGTGGCGCGTGCGCACCGGTTGGCATGTTGGCCCTTGCGGCCTACTCCGACTGGCGTATGGCGATGATCGTTGCCGGCGCGGTGGGACTTGTCACGCTCGTCGTGATGGCATTCCGACGGGAGATGCTTGTTGGAGAAGGTGGTAGCGAGTCAGAAAGCGCACCGTCCGCAAGCGGCGGAATCGCCCTTCTCCTTACACCGCCCATTCTTTTGTTCCTGGCTTTCTTTACGCTCTATGGGATGGCCAGCGGCGGTCTCCTCGCCTTTACAGTCAGCGGCTTGATCAATTTGCATGGTGTGGCACTGGAGACGGCGAATACCGCGCTCACTGGGCATTTGTTTGGTGTTGTCGGCGGTATCCTGCTTGCCGGGTTCATCGCCGACCGATTTCCGAAACATATGATCACGGCGGCCGGCGCGCTCATCCTCGCTGCCGTTGCATCCGCATTGCCGGTCCTCGGCGCACCACCGGCCATCGTCCTGATTGCTATCATGACAATGGCCGGTGTTGGTCTTGGTGCGGTTTTACCGCCACGTGACTTGATGCTGAAAGCGCTGACACCGGCGGGGCAGACCGGCAAGGTATTTGGGTTTGTATTTGTAGGATACTCTCTGGGCGTCAGTGTATCCCCGTTGCTGCTCGGCGCCTTCCTCGATGCCGGCATGCCGGCGCTGGTGTTCCTCGGCTCTGCCGGGTTTGCGGCGCTCTCATTGATTGCGATTTACGCGGCCTACGTGTCGTCGCCGAAGGGAACTTAGTTTCGCAGGTTCTTGCGGGCTTCTTCCGGATCCCAATGCAAGAAATCCGGTCCTAGCTGATCGAGTGACGGACAGCCGATCTGTTTCAGATTGACCTCAATCTCCTGCCGCACGATGTCCACCGCCTTCGCCGCACCGGCCTGACCGCCGGCAATGCAGCCATACAGGGTAGGTCGTCCCATGAAGATGAACTTCGCTCCCATGCACAGTGCAATGATGATGTCCGCGCCGCGCCGAATGCCACCGTCCAACATCAGTGTCATGCGGTCTCCGACCGCAGCGTCGATGGCGGGCAAGACATCCAGTGGAGACGGTGCCCGGTCTAGTTGCCGAGCGCCATGATTGGAGACCATTAATCCGTCGACACCGACATCCGCCGCACGCATGGCATCATCGACCCGCATGACCCCCTTGAGGACGAGATTCCCGGACCAAAGCTTGCGGAAATGCTCGATGTCCTTCCAGGTGAGCGGTCCCGGAAACTGGTCCGCGACGAATTCACCGATGTCGTGCGCACTGGACCCTGGAGGGGCGTATTTCTCCCAGTTTGAAAGCATCGCAAGGCCGTGGGTCATGTAGTCTTTCAGCCATAACGGACGGCGCAGCGCGTCGAACTTGCATTCCCAAGAAAGCCGGAGCGGCCGGCCGAAACCATTGCGCTTGTTGCGCTCCCGGTTGCCACTCGCGGGTACGTCGACGGTGATCACGAGGGTCTGGAATCCTAGATCCGCTGCGCGTTTCACCTGGTCTTCCGAGATTGAGCGGTCCTTGGCGGTGTAAAGCTGGTACCAGCCATGATCCGGAGCCTCGCGCGCCAGGTCTTCCATCTTCGCAGTGGCTGCGCCGGACATGATGAAGGGGATGTTCGCATCGCGCGCCGCCCGTGCCAGCATCAGGTCGCCGCCGTGGCGATAATTTGAGATGCCGCCGGTAGGCGCGATGCCATAGGCACTTGAATAGGTGCGGCCGAACAGCTTCGTCTCCTGATTGATAGCTGAAATATCGACCATGTAGCGCGGGACCAGAGCACGGTTGCGAAACGCGTCTTCGTTTCGGGCGAGCCCGGCTTCGTCTTCCGAGCCACCTTCGATGAAGTCATAGATGATCTTCGGCACGCGTTTTTTCGCAATTTTCCGAAGATCGTCCAAATTGATACAGTCGTCGACCTTCATGCCTGTAATCCTTGTTATCAAAAAGCTGGCGCGGTTATTCGGAATCTATGCCAGTTCGGATGTCGGGCGAGTGTTCTGGTGCAGGAAGAGTCCGAGACGGCGGTTTCAGACGCCGCCGCTCTCGTTAAAGTTCTTCACGACGAGCTACAAAGCGTGAATCATACCCGGAACAAAGAAGAAAATAGTCAGGATCAGGTTGAGCCAGAAATGCAGGCGGATGCTAACGGTGAGGCAATCGGCGACGGGCGAGAATTATAGGATAATGTTAATAGCGAGACGGTCCTGACGTTATCTTTGGAAAACGGTTCCGTTCGACGGAACGTCTCATAAACTATATGGGCGGCTGCGCAATCAATAGGGTGATTCAACGCCCTCTGCGGATACCCGGTCGTCCTGCCATTCCGTATCCTTAAAATACACCTGGCGCTGCATTTCTTCGGCCTTCCGATGAAAGGCGACAGCAACCGGGTCCAAATCCTGCGCGGGTTCCGGCTCGTGTTCGAAGTTACCATATCGATCCTCTCCGCGCACCAGCGCCGCGCTATCCCAATCGGCCAGGAGTTGTTTCGTCTCTGGCGGAATGTAGCGGAGCACGACGGCGATCCGGCGGTCGTCGGTTTGATTGGGTGGCGACGCATGCGCAATCGAATAGTCGAACAGGGCGGCCTCACCCGTCCTCAGTTCAATGTTGACGGCGCGGGTCTCGTCGATATCCATGATCGTCTGGCCGCGGGTCAGCATGTTATGCTCGGCACGCGTGTCGACATGTTGCATGACCGGCTCCAGGTGGCTGCCCGGAAGCATGCGCATGCAGCCGCTCGCCAATGTTGCCGGCGACAAGGCGATCCAGACGCTCACCAGTTTCTTGGTGTCGAGACCCCAGTAGTTGTTGTCCTGATGCCAGGAGACATAGCTGGGACTGTTAGCTTCCTTGATGAACCAATGCGTTGTCCAGCACAGGATATCCGGTCCGATTAAGTCTTCGACCGGGTCCAGGATATGCGGTGCGCGGACGAGGTCAGCGAGCCATTTGAAAAGCAGATGGGTCTTGAATCGGTGAGCGCCCTTCAAGGCGCCTCCGTTCGCCGCTTCGAACGCCTCAAGCTGTTGGCGATAGCTTGCGGCTTGTCCCTCCGATACGCCCGGAATCGGAAAGTGAAATCCGTCGCGCCACAGTCCTTCGATGGCTTCTTCAGTTAGGGCCTTTGGCATCATTGCCTCCTCACTCCGCGGCTTCATCGGTGGGCATGCCAGTCATACTGACCATGACATGATCCTCCGGTTCGATGTCGAACATATTATTGAAGATATTCATGCCATGAAGGGTCGCGATGGCGAAGCCAATTTCGACGATCTGCGCGTCATCGAAGAACTCACGCATCTCATCGAAAAGGGCCGCACCTTTATCGATTTCATTTCGTGACATCACGCCGGCGAAGCGCATCGCCGCACGTTCGCGTGGTGTGAATACGGGGTGGTCCGGGTTCGCGACCTCCGCCAGTTTTTCTTCGGTCATACCGTTATGCCGACCCGCGGCATAGCGATAGTTCAGTCAATAGCGGCACACGTTGATCGTTGCACAATGCATCCGGACCAATTCCTTAATCCCGGCATCGACCCGGTCGCTCAGCCAGATCTTTTCGTAATACGCGTTCAGGCCTTCCAACAGTTCCGGGCAATGAGCGCGGATGCGTTGCGTATTGGGCAATGATTTGGGACCGGTCGGCGGTACGTGCGGCATTTTTGAATCTCCCCTTCGAGAATGGCCGTACACTTAAAGTAGTATGTATCGGTCAAATCCGAAGGGTTGCTCTGCGTACGAGCCGATCCCGAGCCGCGGACCTAGGATTCCTGCTCGCGTTCGCCCGGCAGCCGCTTGATTTCGGGTAACGATTGTGGGCCTGGGCGCCGCACGCTCTTGTAGCCGGGTTTCATGAAATAGAGCAGTCTCATTCGCCCATCGGGCCTGGCGTTAATGCTGTGATACTGTTCGCTGGGAAGGCAGACGAGATTACCAGCCTTGAACGGCAGGCCGTCCTTCGTTTCGAAACGAATGAATCCCGCACCCCCGACGATGAAAAGAACCGCCTCTTCTTCCGGATTTTTATGCATTGGTGTTACCTGAACCAGCTCGTAACAATCCAAATGGACCACCGTACCGCCGGTTGCCATCAGCTGCTGGATGGCCCGTGCCGTCGACTAAAACGTTGATGCCTCTTCGACATTCACGCAATACGCATTGTCTTCTACAGCCGTTTTTTCCTCCCGAATCACCGCTGTCACGATTTGGTGCGATCGGCCAATATAATCGATATGGTGCGGAAGCCTTACAGCCAACCAGTTCCGGGGAACCGGTACTTGGCGGCCGCGCTACAATTCGACAATCTGACGGCAGAAAATAAAAAACGAGGCAATGATGATCAATCTCGAACGGGAAGACGACGTGTTCATCCTCACCATGGATTCGGGTGAGAATCGATGGAACACGAACTTTGTCCGCGCTTTTGATGCCAGGCTCGATGAGGTTATGGGGTCCGAAGGACCGGCCGCGATGATTACCGCGTCGAGCAATCCAAAATTCTTTTCCAATGGGCTTGATCTCGATTGGCGCCGCGGTGAGGGAGACGGTGACGGCGGTGACAAATTGGTCTTCGGCGATGAGTTCTTCGCCCTTATGAGCCGCCTGATCACATTTCCACTGCCGACGATCTGCGCGGTCAACGGTCACGGATTTGGCGCCGGATTCATGTTGGCCCTCAGTCACGACATACGTCTGATGCGGGCCGACCGGGGATATCTCTGCGCCAACGAAATACAGATCGGAATGGCCATACCGGACGCAGAACTGGCGCTCTTTCGTCACAAGATGTCCGGCAGCGCGTTTTTCGACACGGTGCAATTGGCGCGGCGATGGACGGGACCGGAGGCGAAGACCGCGGGTTTCGTTCGGGATACCGCCGATTTGGATGGACTGATGGACAAGGCGATGGATATCGCCCGGCAAATGGCCCATCTTGGGGCGAATCGCGAGCTTTTTTCTCAATCCAAGGAACGGATATTCGGCGAGGGCCCGTCCATTAACGAGTCGAATGGTGCGGCGCATCTATTACGCCAGGGTCACCACAACCGTTAGCACGCCGGTTGGAAGTTACCCACCGTCGTATTCGACTTTGGCTTCCGCGTGATGGGAAAGAAGAAAGCCCATTGGACGTTGCGTCTCTTCATAAAGGTGGCCGAGAAATCCGATGGTGCGGGCGAGAATCGGAACGCCCCGCAATGCCTGCATCGGGAAGTCGAGATCCAGCATAATCGAGGCGATCGTGCCGTTGATGTTGATAGGCAGATGCCGTTTCCACGCAGCGTCGACGGCGGGTGACAGTGTTTCGAGGAAAGTGGTGTGGCGGCCGACGACACCGCGTTCATGCGCCAACTCTAGCAGGCGCGTGGCCTGCGGATCGTCCGGCCTATGAAGGGGATGGCCGAAGCCGGGGACGGGTTTGCGGGCGGCGCGGAGTTCCCCGGCGATTCGCTCTGCGGCCTCCTCCGCGCATTCGCCGTTCTCCTCCATTTCGGTAACGCCGCGAACCAGCAATTCGCCTGCATTCTCCGCTGCGCCGAGAATGACCGATCCCGCACCGTTGATGCCCGCGGCCACGGCGCCTTGGAGCGCTTCCGGGGCCGCCGCGAATGTCATTCGTGCTGCCTGAACGCAGGGCACCATGCCGTGTTCGGCAAGTCCTACCAGCATCGCATCGAGGAAGAAGACCTGGTCCGGGGTTGCCTGCTGGCCTGTCAGATGCAGGAGGAAAAACTCCGTTGAGGTCAGAACACCCATCTGTTCATTGCACAGGTCCTGGCCGCGTACCGTGATGCTGGTTTCATCCGCCGTGCAAATTCCGCTCTTCAGAGGTCCAGGTTTCCCGATCAACATGATGCATTCCCTCTCGATCCATTGGTTAGGCGCTCAAAATCACATAACGCGACATAGAGCGCTCGGTAATGGGGTAGCTTTTCAGATGTTCGCGAGCTCGGTCTGGCGTGGACGGCGCATGGCGATCAGGCGCGCCGCATTTTGTTGCTTCCCTCGCCGCTGCATGGCGTGGGCGAGACTGAACTCCAGGAGATCACGCTGTGCCCGGCTGCCGCCGAGGCGTTCATGGGTGTACATCGCCGCGCCTAAATGCACTTCCACGGCATCCCAGTCTTCGGCAGCAAAGGCGTGGAAGCCGTCCCAGACGGTGGACACGATGTCCGCTGCCGGGCCGGCGGCCTGACGAGTCAAAGTTTCATAGGCGTCGTCGTTGCCCGCCATGCAATGCGCCAGGGCGGCGTGGATGTCTGCAAAGGCTAGGCCCGAGTTCGGAAACTTGGCGGCTGCATACGCACTGATTTCCTGCCAGCGCTTCGGAGCGATCGGAATACCAGCGAGCGTGGCGCGATGCAGAATTGATACTGTGTCAGTGAGAATGTTGAGCGGCGGTCCTTCGGAGCCACCCGGCTTGCAATGGTCGTCAACGATCTGCCAGGCAGTTTCCGGATCTCCATTTGCTAATGCCCACAGGGCAACGTGCCATGATATGTGACCGTGAATTGCGCCCCCTTTTTGATAGTCGGTCCACCAATCCTGCAGGAACCGGTATCCGGCTCCGTTGTCACCGGCTTCATAAAAAATGTGTGCGCTGACATGCGCGTTGTGCGCACTCCGAGGGTTGCCTTCAAGCGCCTGCTCGATGGTGTCGCGTGCCACGTCGAGTTGACCAACCTCGCCCTGTGCAAAAGCATGCATGCCGAGGAACCACCAGTCATTTCCATAAGCAGGTGCCAGCATCGTTGTGTAGGCGAGTTGCTCTGCTTCCCGCCCTTCGCGACCGCTGAAGCCGGTCATACCGAAGACGCTGGTGCAGGTTTGTGCGATCATAACATCGCGGGGGTATTCCATGACATGCGCTCGGATTGCTTTATAGGCGCCTGGTCCGTCGCCATCGACGATCCGGCCGATTGCATCAACATGCGCTGCCTCGCGCTCACTAAGTCCTGGTAGACAGGTTCGCGCCAATGCCATCGCTTCCTTCGCCCCGACCCCGTCACCCAGCAGTAGGCGACACCGCGCGATGCCCACGTGGGCCAATGCAAAGGTCTCATCTGCCTGCGCGGCGTCTCGGAACGCATCTTCGGTACCCGGTCGGGCAGAGAGGAATCCTTCGACGCCGTCGATATAAAAATCACGCGCTGATTGTGATCCCGTGCCGAGTTTGTTGCCGTAACTGTCCTTAAGCATCGACGTCCTCACTATTTCGGCTGCGTTCTCCGATACGGGTTATGTGGCGCATATTGCCGCCAGGTGCAAATCGCGCTTGCCTCTTCGAAGCGATGCCACACTATTGCGAATAAGCTGGACACAGATGACAGATCGTCTCGAAATCTAACTTGAAGGAACGGTACAATGGATATGGTTCGCCTCGATCCACCTGCGGAACTCACGATGCCGATAGGCGAAGCGATGTTCAGCCAACGCGCCACGCGACGACTCGATCCGGATCGCCCGATAACTGACGCACAACTGAAGATTCTCCTGGACGCCGCGTCGAAGGCACCGAACGGGGGCAATGTCCAGCCAGCGCGGTATCTCGTAATCCGTGACCGTGCCGATATCGAGGCCTTCGGAAAACTCTATCATGAAGCGTGGTGGGCGAAGCGACGTGATGCATATGGCTGGACCAGTAAGGCCGATATTCCGGAAGGTTCGCAATACCGTCTTGCGGCACTTCTTGCAGATGAAATGGTAAATGCGCCCGCCGTTATCCTTGCGTATTCTGCAGTGTCGGGCGTGGCCGCCGCATCGACTTTTCCCGGTGTCCAGAACCTGCTGCTGGCGGCTCGGTCGCTTGGCATTGGCAGTGTGCTGACAACACTTCATCCGGAAGTTATGGATCGCGTGAACGCGATGTACGGTGTGCCGGAGGAAATGCAATTCCACTGTTGTATTCCGCTTGGTTATCCGCGTGGCAAGTTTGGTCCGACCAGTCGCATGCCGACCAGCGAGACTACCTATTGGGGCCGCTGGAACGCGCCGCCCCCCTGGAAGTGAGCCAGGACAAGCGATTGTTGAGTTCCGGAAATTCGTAGACCGCGGTGTTGCGGCATACCATCAAGCGCGTGCTCTTGATGTTCCCGACCTTACTCGGGGCAGCGGTGCTCGTATTCTTCCTCTTGCGGATCGTGCCGGGCGATATCTGCGAAGTGCGTTTTGGGGGAGTCGAGGGGGGAACTTACGACACGGAAGCGGTAGAAATTTGCCGTGAACAAAATGGCCTTAACGAACCATTGTCCGTTCAATTCGGGCGCTTTATCAGCGGTGTGGTGACGCTCGATTTCGGCGTTTCCATGTGGTCCAAACATCCGATCGTTGATGAGCTGGGACAGCGTTTACCCTTATCTATCCAGCTCACGCTGATGGCGATGGTCGTCTCGATCATAATTGGCATTCCCTTGGGCATTGTTGCGGCTTTGCGGCAGGACACTTGGCTCGATTATTTAGCCCGTTCGTTCAGTGTCGTGGGCATTGCCGTGCCATCTTTCTGGTTCGGCATTATGATCATTGTCGGCCTCTTGGTATCGACCCATGTCTTGTTCGACCAGCCATGGATGCCGCCCCTCGAATACACGCCGTTCTTCGACGATCCTATCAGCAATCTCGAGCAGATGATTTGGCCGGCACTGGCCGTCGGTTACCGGTTTTCGGCGTCCTTGACGCGGTGGACGCGGTCGGCGCTGCTGGAAATTCTCCACGAGGATTACGTTCGAACCGCCCGCGCGAAGGGTTTACTAGAGAAGATCGTGACCCGGCGTCATGCGCTGAGGAATGCGTTGCTGCCGGTGGTCACGATCCTCGGTATGGAATTCGCTGCGCTGATGAGTGGCCTCGTTGTCACCGAGCAGGTCTTCAACCTTAACGGCATTGGCAAGTGGTTTGTCGTATCGATCGACAACCACGATTTCACTTCGACTCAGATGCTCGTCATGTTGTTCGCACTGATCTTCGTTGTGACCAATTTTGTCGTAGATATGCTGTATGCGTGGCTCGATCCACGTATCCGTTATTCATAGGAGCCCGGTGTCGTGTCGGATCGCGAGAGTGTAGGAACAATTTCTGGGTTGGTAGATGAAGCCCGACGGGACGGCGCGGCGACGCAGCTAGCCCGTTTGGCGAAGCAAAAAAAGCTCGGCACGTTTGGCGCGGCGATAATTCTTGTGATGATCCTGATGGCGGTCTTCGCCGACGTCGTGTCTCCCTATGATCCTATCGAAAACAATTACGAACGCTTCCTGCAGGCGCCGAGTGCAGAACATTGGCTCGGCACAGATCGATTTGGCCGCGATATCCTAAGCCGGATCATACATGGCTCAAGAACGGCGCTGTTCATTGGGATCGTCAGTGCCCTCCTCGGAGCGACGACGGGTCTTATACTTGGGCTTGCGAGCGGCTATTTCGGCGGTGCCTTCGATCTTATTTTCATGCGGTTCGTCGATCTCTTCATGGCGTTTCCGCCATTAATCATGGTGATGGCAATCGTTGCGACCTTCGGGAACGAGATCCACTTCGTGATCTTTGCGATTTCATTCTCGATAGTACCCGATAGCACGCGGATCATACGTGCGAGCGCCCTTCAGGTTCGCCGGATACCTTATGTCGACGCGGCGATCTCGCTGGGTTTTGGCCATGCGCGCATCATCCTCCGGCACATGCTGCCGAACGTAATGGCATCTTATTTGATCATCTTCACGGCAGCCGTCGGCGGCGCCATTCTGGCCGAGGCCGCGCT
>MDTD01130076.1_pt1 | contig 10336 bp, 12 predicted proteins | sample 811221 | NCBI WGS metagenome assembly MDTD01 (sample SAMN05326646, study PRJNA326480) | marine metagenome | isolation source: seawater | place: Pacific Ocean: South West | collected 2011
CATTCATACCCACAATGATACCGATAATGCAGTCGCGAATTCTTTGATTGCAGTAAATGCGGGTGTGCGTCAAATACAAGGCACATTGAATGGTTTGGGTGAAAGATGTGGTAATGCAAATTTATCGTCGCTTATCCCAACTTTAGTCCTTAAGTCATACTACAGGGATAGATATGAGACAGGTATTTCAAAATTGGCATTAAAAGATATTACGAGACTGTCTCGAAGATTAAATGATATTTTGAATCAGGTGCCTATGCGACAAGCTGCGTATGTTGGTGCTTCAGCCTTTGCTCATAAATCTGGCCTTCATGCCAACGCTATTCTTAAAGATCCATCAACCTATGAGCATGTCGATCCAGAATTGGTCGGGAATAAAAGAATAATCCCAATGTCTAACCAAGCTGGTGCGTCTAATTTAAAAAAACGTTTGAATGGTTCTGGAATAAATTACGAATTTAAAGAAAATGAATTGGTAGAAATATTAAGAATAGTGAAAGAAAAAGAGTCTGAGGGATATTCATACGACACCGCGCAAGCTAGTTTTGAATTGTTAGCTAGGCGCATTATTGGTCAACTACCAGAGTTTTTTGATATTAAACGCTATAAAGTAACAGTAGAGCGACGTAAAAATAAATATAATAAAATGGTTAGTCTTTCTGAGGCAGTTGTCGTGGTTAAGGTTGATGGGCAAAAAAAACTATCAGTTAGTGAGAGCCTAGATGAATTGGGTTCAGACAGGGGTCCAGTTAATGCTTTAGCAAAAGCGCTTGGTAAGGATCTTGGTCAGTATCAGCGTTTTATTGATGATATGCGCTTAGTTGATTTTAAGGTGCGCATAACCCAAGGAGGGACGGAAGCCGTAACAACGGTTGTCATTGATAGTGAAGACAGTGCTGGAAGACGTTGGGCAACTGTGGGTGTTTCTGCGAATATAATAGACGCAAGTTTTGAAGCACTGGTAGATGCAATGAATTGGAAAATACTACAAGATTTTTAACCCATTTCTTTTAAATGTCGTAATTTTGGTACTTTGTTGGAGCTTTAAAGACTAACAGAATGTTGTATGATGATGATATTGAATTTTGTGCTTCTCTTTTAAAGGAAAGTGACCCTTCAAGGTTTCGAAGTATAATGGCTGCTCCTGAAAAGCTTCGACCCTACTATTTTGTAATATTTGCTTTAAATGTTGAGGTGTCGAAAGCTCCTTACTTGACCAAAGAGCCTTTAATCGCTGAAATTCGACTTCAGTGGTGGTTAGATGTTCTTGATGAAATTATTGGTGAAAAAGCAGTAAGGAAACATGCTGTAGCAACTCCCTTATCAAAATGCATAGGGAAAAGTCATGCAAGGGAACTGAAAAAGTTTGTCTTGGCAAGAAAATGGGACATTCACTTTAATGGGTTTGATAGCTTAACTGAGCTAAAAAAATATTTATATGAGACTACAGGCATTCTGTTTCAGGTGGCTGCAGGCCGTAATGTAGTGACCAAGGATAAATATTTTCATGATGCATGCATGGCCATCGCCTTAGCTAATTATCTTGCAGCAACTCCTGAGCTTAAAAGGGCAGGGAAATTACCATTTGCTGGGTTAAGTCCTATTGAAGTTGGTGAGCAGTGCAGGATCGCGATTGCAAATCTAAAAACTGCTAAATCCAATATGGAAAATTTTACCGAGCGAGAGAGGTGGGTTTTATTCACTGGATGGAAGAGCGAAAAAATTTTAACCAAAATTTTCAGAAATCCCGAGAATTTAGAAAGTATTATATCACAGTTAGAAAAACAGCGAATGACATTTACTTTTGTTTGGAAAGCTATTCTTAAAACATTTTAAGTTATAGTCTTTATTTTTGTTTTTTGGGATAGAATTAAAATAGCTAAACCTGCCAAAGTTAAAAATGGAAGCATTGCGAAATTAACTGCATTCCAACCAGCCGCCGCAGAGCTACCTGCACAATTCATTAAGCCGCCCGAGGCAAGTGAGGCGACTGTTACGCCTCCAAAAACTATAAAGTCATTTAATCCTTGTATTTTCCCACGCTCCTCAGGTGGATGTGAACTAGCTAAAAGGCTCGTTGCTCCTATGAAACCAAAATTCCAACCAATGCCCAATAAAACTAATGCTATTGAGAAATTTACTAAGTTTATACCAGACAGCGCTACCAAACCTGATAAGCTGAGTATTAATAAACCGGAAGTAATTATCTTTATATTTCCGAACCTTACTATTAGGTGACCAGTAAAAAAAGATGGGATAAACATTGCCAAAACATGCATGGAAACGATGTCGGCCGCATTATTTTCAGTAAAGCCGCAGCCAACTACTGCTAGCGGTGTAGACGTCATTACTAAGTTCATCAAAGAGTATGCTACCATTGCGCAAATAATTGCAACCATTAACTCCGGTGTTTTAAATATTTGACTATAGGACCTACTTACAAAATTTTTACCCTTTTCAGTTTTAGGCGGTGGTATTTTTAAATATAAAAATAAAAAGGCTCCAACTAAATTCAATAAAATTACTGTCAAGTAAGTGCCCAAAAAAGGAATGATAAAGCTGCTGGAAGTAACTTTAACCAGTTGAGGCCCAATAATTGCTGAAATTAAACCACCCGCCATTACGTAAGAGATAGCTTTTGGTTTAAATTCTGGAGATGCAGTGTCTGTGGCTGCAAACCTGTAAAATCCTTGAGCGGACATATAAATACCACTCAAAAAACTTCCGATCAGAAAAATTGAAAAATCAGATAGATAAAGCCCAATGCAGCCAATAATACCACCCAAGGTTCCACCAAGTGTTCCAAGTAAAAACCCCGCACGTCTTCCGTATTTCTGCATGATAAGCGACAATGGGTTTGCAGATAACATAGATCCTAAAACAATCAGTGATATGGGTAAAGTTGCAAAGCAAGGATTAGTCACAAGTGACTGACCTGCTAATCCACCAACGATAAAAATCATAACCATTTGATTTCCGACGGTCGCCTGTGCTAAAATAAGAATGGTAAGATTGCGGCGCGCCAAGCTATTTTTATCATCTTTGAACATTACGTTTTAATTCTTTAATTTAAGCGATTAACAACGTTTATAAGGTCTCAAAACTTAAAGCTAGCTCTAAAAAGATTATGGCGATTTATGAGTCAAAATTATCTCGTATCTAATATTGGGTGACTTTTGAGATGGGCCAAGAATCTTAAATGAGGTGATTAGTCATACAAAGATTGCTCTCGAAATTGTAGTTGTAGACTAGGACAAACAATGATCCCATTTTTTTTGAAGCAATGGTAATCTGGATGCTAGGGACCTCATTCTTTAATCTAACAGACGAAAAAAATTAATTAAACAGCTAGACATAAATATTTTTGTTCTAGAATGTAAGAGCTTGTAGTGGTTTTATAAAATTATAAGTAACAATTACTATTAATATACTGTTTTTAGTGATAGGGAGTCTTAAGAATCCCTCGGCAGTTGAAGTTGCAATAATTTCTCAAAAAATTGAATAGATGGACTATAGTTTATGACGCTCAGAGCCCTGATTAAATATGATGAAATAGTGGTTCAAGCTGTTGACGATCTTATTTTATGCGAACCCCTTTTTGCCGACGTTGTAAAACACACTGGCGTTCCTAAACAGCGGTTAAGATCTGATGGATTTCAAACTTTACTACAAGCAATTGTAAGTCAACAGGTTTCAGTTGCAGCTGCAAATGCCATTTGGTCACGACTAGAGTTCGAGAACTTTCTAGATCCCCATAAAATTTTACAAACGAATGAAGTTCACTTGAAGGCAGTTGGTCTCAGTCGGCAAAAAATAAGGTACGCAAAGGCGTTAGCAGCAGCTGATTTGGATTATATAGGCCTAAGGAAAAAAGATGATGATGAGGTTATAAAAATTTTGACAGAAGTACCTGGAATTGGTGTTTGGACTGCAGAGATTTATGCTATGTTTAGTCTTAAAAGGGCTGATGTTTTTGCAGCTGGAGATCTTGCTTTGAAAGAAAGTGTTAGACTATTATTTTCTCTTGATGAACGTCCAACTGAAAGTGAATTACGGGTTCGAGCAAAAAAGTGGTCACCTTGGAGATCCGTTGCTGCACTTCTTTTGTGGGATTATTATGGTTTTATAAAAAAAAGGGAAGGCGTGGTATGACGCGTGTTTTAAAATCTAAACGTATAGAACCGAAGTCAGGTGATATACGTTCAGTCGTGGTTTTTCTACACGGTTATGGGGCAAATGGAGATGATCTGTTAGGATTAGCAGAGCCTCTGTCGGAGCACTTGCCTGATACATTATTCGTTTCACCAGATGCCCCGGAAAAGTGTGCTGGTAGTCCGATGGGCTTTCAATGGTTTCCAATACCTTGGATTGATGGTTCGAGTGAGGAGGAGAGTAAAAACGGGATGCTATCTGCTGTTGAAGACCTGAACGCGTATCTAGACGCATTGATTGTTGACGAAGATATTTTGCCAGAGCAACTAGCCTTGTTTGGTTTTTCTCAAGGTACCATGATGGCACTTCATGTTGCTCCACGAAGAGAAGATCCTGTTGCCGGGGTTGTTGCAATTTCAGGTCGACTATTGGAGCCAGAGCTTCTTGTTGATGAGGTTAATAGCCGTATGCCAATTATGTTTGTGCATGGGGACCAGGATGAAGTTGTGCCGCCGCAATCAATGCCTCAGGGGGTGGAAGGATTACAAGCGGCTGGCTTCAAAGATGTCTATGCCCATATTCAAAAAGGTACAGGGCATGGCATAGCACCTGATGGTTTGGGTGTGTCATTGGCTTTCTTGCGCGACCAGTTAGGTTTCTAACCTAAATATATACCTTGTGTTGAGGATATGCCATAAAATGGGGGTTGCCAGTTTCTTAACTCAATATATAGTTTAGGTTGAGGAAAGCAAATGCTACGGGGGCACTGGTATGGAGGCAGACTTTAGGAATGAATTCGTAAGACATCCATCGTCTACCAAAAACAACCCGGCATTAGTTCTCAACGCTGATTACAGGCCTCTTTCTTACTACCCCCTCTCTCTATGGTGCTGGCAAGATGCAGTCAAAGCAGCATTTATGGAAAGGGTCGATATAGTCGCCGAGTATGATGATTACGTACATAGTCCTTCAATTAGTATAAAAATTCCATCAGTCGTAGTATTAAAGGATTATGTCAGGCCGCAAAAAAAGGTAGCATTTACTAGATTTAATCTTTTTCTCAGGGATGAATTTTCCTGCCAATATTGTGGTTCAAAAGGGGATTTAACGTTTGATCATGTTGTTCCAAGATCTCTTGGTGGAACGACTAATTGGGCAAATGTGGTTGCCGCGTGTAGTCCGTGTAATTTGAAAAAGGGTTCAAAAACTCTAAAAAATTCTGGTTTGCATTTAAGACGCAAACCGGTGCGTCCTGAGCCTCACCAGATGATGAATGTAGGAAGAAAGTTTCCACCAAATTATTTGCATGAAAGTTGGATGGATTTTTTATATTGGGATGCAGAGCTGGACGCTTAATAGTTCCTATTACTTAGTCAGTATTAAAAAGTTATTATTAAAGAAAAAATGATTAGGTATTATATTACCATAATTTTAAGCTATTGTTTTTAAATAGTTATAATTAATTTATTGCACTTGACCTTGCCATTGGTGGCGATATAAGCCTTATTCAATAATTGTTAATCATTAAAATACAATAAGGCGGTCGTAAATGAAGACATATACTGCAACTCCGGCAGACATTGAAAAGAAATGGATTATAATTGATGCGGATGGCATAGTACTTGGTAGACTAGCGTCAATTATAGCTATGCGTTTGCGTGGCAAACACAAAGCTTCGTTTACACCCCATATGGATTGTGGGGATAACGTAATAGTTGTAAATGCGGAAAAAATTCAGATGACTGGCAAAAAAAGAGAAGAAAACTTTTATTGGCATACGGGTTACCCAGGTGGGATCAAATCTAGAACAAAGCAAGAGATTTTGGATGGAGCTCATCCGGAACGTGTTATAACTCAGGCAGTAAAGCGTATGTTGCCAGGTAATAAATTGAGCCGGCAAATAATGACCAACCTTAGGGTTTATGCCGGGGCAGAACATCCGCATGTGGCTCAGGATCCAAGCATTCTCGACGTAAAAGCAATGAATTTGAAAAATACACGGGTGACAAGATAATGAGCGAAGATATTAAATCACTAAGCGATCTAGATACGGTTTCGTCCGACGATGTAGCGGCATCAGAAATTACCGCGCCACGAGTTGCAATTCGTGATGATCTGGGGAGGTCTTACGCTACCGGGAAGAGGAAAGATGCAGTTGCAAGGGTTTGGATTAAACCTGGATCTGGAAAGATTGTTGTTAATGAAAAAGAGATGAATGGCTATTTCGCCAGACCAGTTCTGCAAATGATCTTAAGGCAGCCATTTCAGGTCGCAGGTGTTGAAGATCAATTTGACGTAAAGGCGACAGTCAAAGGCGGCGGCTTGTCGGGTCAGGCTGGTGCAGTGAAGCATGGTATATCAAAAGCTTTGCAATTGTACGATCCATCTTTGAGGGGAGCGCTAAAGTCTGCAGGCTTTCTAACGCGCGACAGCCGTGTAGTGGAACGGAAAAAGTTTGGTAAGCGTAAGGCGCGTCGCTCATTTCAGTTTTCTAAGCGTTAGTATATCAAATACAATTTTATCACCAAAAACAAGCACTTACGATAGTTCGTGCTTGTTTTTTTATATAGCACACTTAAGTCAAACAAGATTTAAGTTATTGATTTATAAGTGGTTGGAAGTTAGCTCCAGCAAAAAAAAACGCACAGCTAGCTTACAGTTAACACTTATGTCTACAAAATATTGTGAGCTTACAAAAATAACGGGGTTTGACGGAAGTTGTTTTTTTGCAATCGAGCGCATATGTAGAGCCTTATTGGTAACATAGATGAGGGCATATTTTATATTTTCTATGTTATTGTTGAAGCAATACGAAACATCCTCGTTTACACACCTTTTAAGTTTATGCTGTTTGCAATTATTATTGCATTGGTGATGTATTTTTTTGTATTAGGTTAGCTTTGCAAGTTACGATTTATGCTTCGTTCCTTGTTGTTTACGCTTTTGGTAGATAGCACACTGGTAGAAAACCAGAATATGTCAAAAAATAATATAAATGAAAACAGTGTTTTATATCAAAATATTGCTGTTTACAGATTTCAAAGCGATGAGTTTCCTACTAAAATTGTTTTAAGAAAAAGGGCTGCTTTAGAGTGTTTTATTTTTATTATTGTTTGTTATGAAATTTTTTCCGAACCGATGACATTTAAATCGTATGGAGTAGTCTGATAAATTTGGTTTATCCAGTTTCCAAAAAGTAAATGAGCGTGGCTTCGCCATCTATTTTTGGGATTATTTTGGGGATCATCATCCGGAAAATAGTTCTTAGGAAAAAAATTTTTTTTGCCTTCCTTTATATCCCTGTCATATTCTTGCTTCAAAGTATCGCTATCGTATTCAAAATGATTAAATATGTAGAGAGCGTTATGTTTTTTATCCTCAATCAAGCATGGACCAACTTCTGTGCTTGCCAGTAAAGTCTTAAGATCTTTAATTTTGTCCACGTCTGTCTGGCGAAGTTCTGTCCAACGGCTAACTGGTATAATAAAATCGTCAGAAAATCCTCTGAGATATGGAGAAGATGGTTCTATGTTATCATGTCTGAAGCAGCCAAATGCCTTTTCTTTGAGATCATATTTTTTAATCCCGTAAAAATGATATAACATTGCCATTCCACCCCAACATACACCAAATACAGAGTGAACATTCGACTGGGTCCATTTAAATATCTCGATTAGTTCGTTCCAATAAGATACTGTTTCAAAATCTAAATGTTCTATAGGTGCTCCAGTTATAATCAGTCCATCAAATTTGTCCTCACTCGATCTTACATCTTCAAATGACCGATAAAATGTTTGCATATGACTGGCCGCAGTGTTTTTTGTCTCATGGGCAGATATTTTAATAAGTGAGAGTTCTATCTGCAGAGGGGTAGCCCCTATAACCCGTGCAAATTGATTTTCAGTTTGGATTTTTTTTGGCATTAAATTTAAAAGACCAATCCTTAAAGGTCTTATGTCTTGCCGTTGCGCCGTAAAATCGTCCATCACCATGACGCCTTCATTTTTCAGGACATCAAAAGCGGGTAAATCGGACGGAATTTTTATTGGCATTAATATTTGCTTTCGGGTTTTCTGCTTTTATTACGAACAAGCTTGTCTTTTACTTATTTGCTAATGCACTTTCAATTAATAAGTTGAATTGATTAGTATTTTTAACTTTTTCAATATCTTCTGCTTTTATAGTTATGCCCCAACTCGCCATTTTTTCATAGCGAGGCTGGCGATGTGATAAAGCTTTAGCGTATGTCCATCTTATAAACTCGTTTGGGTCTACTGCACTCTCACTAATCTTTTTAATATTGATAAATTCTTGCCACTTAGACGCTAAAAAGCTTTCTTCATAGCACATGGGCTTTGGATTTTTATCAAACCTATCAATCAACGCTTCTGTATGAGCTTCAGACCCTTTTATCCAAACTAAAAGAGTGTTTTCGGATAAGTGGCTCATAACTGGATCATTAGGATCTTCAGGGTCTACTACCTCACAAATTGATCCACCGCTATCGCAAATAAAGTTGTCATACTGGTATATTTCCTTAGAGCGAACCACAAAATATCCAGTATCTAGTAAAGCAGCCACCTCTGCCTTTCGATGCTGTTTCTGTCGCTTTTCATATTCTGCGATGGGAATTCCTCCAAGTTCAATATTACCTGGCTTTCCGAGGTAATTTGATAGTGGAGCTAGATTATCGAAAGTAATATTAGAATCGATATAAATCGAGTCACTTTTGAGAAGTTCTCCCAAGTAGGGTGTTTTCATTGCCGCCAATTTATAACTGTCAGATATAAATTCTCCCAGGTAACGTGTGCCAATACGATAATCTATTGAGTAATGAAACCAATCGCCATCCTCTCTCAGTAGGTTAGAAATATAGGTCTTACCAAGGCCAGACATTCCAAATAGCAGTACGCGCTTACTCTTGGAGTTAGTCCACTCATTTGGTTTGGTATACAACATTCTTTAGACCTCAATTATCCATATTTGCTAACGGCACATCAGCTATTGGTCAATTCTTAAAAACTAATACCATCTAAACATTCCTATTAATCCTGCTGCTGCATAAAAAATTTGTAGAAAAGCTACACCCCAGTGTTTATGTAGGTAGGCCCATAATCCTATTGCCAATGCAGAAATTAATAGTAACGAAAACGCGATGAACTCAAACCCCGTATTGGACGCTACAAGTAAGGAGTAAATTATAGCAGTTAACACCCCAAACCATTCTAAAACTTTACGTTTATCTAATTTTCTAAACATTTAAATATCATTGCAATGTCAAAAATATTAAAAAAACCGAGCCCGCAGAAAACTAACCAAACCTCTCTAAGAGGAATAGCTTCTTTTATCATTTGTTCTAATTCTATTTTGCTGAACAACTTAGGCATTTCTTTCGCGTTAGAAATCTAGTTATTTACTATTACTGCACATTCAAGGGCATTTTCTGATTGTGCTTTTCTCAACTTTATCACGTTATTCTACCCTTTTTAGATTTAAGTCATTCCCACTCTATTGTGCCAGGAGGTTTTGAGGTAATGTCATAGGTAACCCTATTAATTCCACTTACCTCGTTAATAATCCTAGTCGCTGTTTCTGCTAAAAAACTGTGTTCAAATGGATAGTAGTCTGCAGTCATCCCGTCAACGGAGGTTACTGCCCTAAGGACGCAAGCGTAGTCATATGTTCGCGCATCTCCCATGACGCCAACTGTTCGAACAGGAAGAATTGTTGCAAAGGCCTGCCATATTTCGTCGTACAAGCCATGCTTTTTTATTTGATCGATAAAAACAGAGTCAGCTTCGCGCAAAATATTTAATTTCTGTTTCGTGATCTGTCCTGGGCAACGAATAGCCAAACCAGGTCCAGGAAATGGATGGCGCCCTATAAAGTTTTTTGGAAGTCCCAAATCCACGCCTAGTTGTCTTACCTCATCTTTAAATAATTCTCTCAAGGGTTCAATAAGCTTGAGCCCCATTTTATCTGGGAGGCCCCCAACGTTATGATGGCTTTTAATTGTCACAGAAGGCCCTCCGTCAAAACTGATTGATTCGATTACATCAGGATATAGAGTCCCTTGAGCCAAGAATTCGGCATCTTTTATTTCTTCTGCATATTTTTGAAAAACTTCTATAAAAAGGCCGCCAATTATTTTTCTTTTGGTTTCTGGATCGTCCTTACCATCCAA
>MDTD01077064.1_pt1 | contig 10335 bp, 6 predicted proteins | sample 811221 | NCBI WGS metagenome assembly MDTD01 (sample SAMN05326646, study PRJNA326480) | marine metagenome | isolation source: seawater | place: Pacific Ocean: South West | collected 2011
ACCGCGACCACCGCGACCACCGCGACCACCGCGACCACCGCGACCACCGCGACCACCGCGACCACCGCGACCACCGCGACCGTCTCCTCTTCGCGCGCCGCCTCTCGTCCCGCCCTCTCGCGCGCGTTCGCCCTCGCCCCTCTCGCCCTCGCCCCTTTCGCTCCCTCTCCTCCCCACCGAGCGCCCCGACGGAGACGACGACGACACCCCTCGCCGGCTCCCACCCCTCTCTCCTCGTCCGGACGTCGCGAACGCCACCGTCGTCTCCGTCCGAACGCTCGTCGACCCTCGACCGCCGCCGCCGCGTCCCGCGCGCGTTCGCGTCCCCGCGCCGCGTCGCGCGTCCCCCGCCCACGTCATCGACGTCGACGCGAACGCGCGCGCGCGAACCGCGCCCGAAGAGACGACTTTCATCGTCGTCCACGCGCGTCCTCGCGCGACGACGGGACTCGTCGTCGTCGTCGTCGTCGTCGTCGTCGTTCGACACGCGCGCGCGACCGCCGCCGGGAGAATGTGTCCCATCGACCCACGCGCGAGCGCGCGCTCGCGATCTCGACGTCGCCGCGCGAGCGCGCGCGCGAGCATGCACGCGACCGACCCCGTCGGTCGCGCGACGCCCGCGCGCGTCGTCACTCGCGTCGCGCGCGCGCGAATGCCAATTCGTCCCCGGGTGTCCATTCGATGGCGTCTCCATTCGACGCGCGAGACGCCCTCGAACGCCACCGCGACGCGACGCTCGACTCTGGACGCCTCGCGACGATCGTTATCGGTCGATCGACCCGTCGCGGTGGCGCTCGAGGGCGTCCATCGACCGAGGATTCGACGACGAGGTCGTTCGTAACGGTTTGGATTCGCATCGCGTGCGGTGGACGTATACGACGAGTCATGACTCGCCGATGAGTCCCTCGCGCGAGACCGCGCGGGGTCCCCGACCGACCGACCGACCGACCGCGCGAGAGCGCGACGCGACGATCGCGCGCGACGCGACGACGCGACGAGATGGAGGACGAGAGCGAAGACGATGGGTACTTATCCCAGGGCGCGCGCGCGCGCGCGCGAGCGAACGAGGCGTTGATGAGAAGGACGCGACGACGACGAGGGGGAACGAATGCAAAAGAAAACGATGCGGTCGATGCGTCGACGCGTGACGTGCGTCTGCTGACGAGACGACGCGAAAAAAACGCGACGAGGGAAGGAGACGACCGAGCGCGGGACGTGGAGATCGCGCGAGGGACGGAAACGAGGGTGAGGCGTGGGAGAGATGTCGCGCGAGACGCGCGCGCGTGCGCGCGGGCGAAGACGGAGAAGAGACGCGAGGCGAGCGAACGGGCGTTGGTGGAGGAGAAAAGACGAGGTGAGGAGGCGCGAGAGAGGTATGAACGAGACGTGCGCGCGTTGGGAGAGCGAGCGCGACGGATGGAGGAGGAGATTGAAAAGATGAGACGAGACGCGGCGGCGAGAGACGAGGCGGCGGCGAGAAAAGGCGAGGAGGCGAGAGAACGCGAGGAGGCGAGAGAGATGGAGATGCGCGGACGATTGGAGGCGAGTGAGACGGCGTTGATACGGGTGAGACGAGCGTTGGAGACAAGCGAGAGGGAGAGAGAGGAGATGAAGAAACTGTCGGCTGAGGCGAACGCGCGGGGCGACGAACAGGAGGCGCACGTGTTTCGCGCGGTGAAAACAGCGGAGAGACTCAAGAGACGGGCGGAAGAGGCGGAGATTAGGGCGAAGAATGCCGAGAATGCGCTCGTGGTGAATCGAGAGAGCGATGCGATGCATAACTGCGCGCTGGTGGAGCGGGCGTCGAGGCGAGTGACGGATGAACGCGCCAAGAGCGAAGATTTGGAAAAGAGATTGGCGCAGACGACGGAGATGTTGGAAGATTTGCGCGCTAAGATGGCGCCCAACATGGAACGCGCGCGGTTAGAGGGGGCGCAGGCGTACAAGGTGCGCGTCGAGACGTTGTCGTCGCATCAGGAGGATCTCAAGCGCGAGGTGGAGGCGAGAGACGCCGTCGTCGAGAGTCTTCGGGGAGAACTCGGCAAGGCGGATGCGCGTTTCAACGAGCTCAAACGCGGGGCGGAGTTTAAGATTAAATCTCTCGAGGATCGATTCGCGGACGTCGAGCGACGATTGGCTCAAAAGGAGGCGCACGTCAAGGCGCTGACGATTGAACGCGACAGGGAGACGACGGCTCGCGCCAAACAGACGGAGATTCTCGAGCAATCGTGCTCGAAAGACTTCGCCATAGCGTCTTTGCTCCAACGACTCGAAGCGCACGTGTGCGAATTACACGCAAGAGCGGACAAAGCGGCGAAGATGCTCCGCACGCAGCGCAAGGGAGACGCGACGAAGATGGCGGCGTTGAGAGCTCGAGCGCAGGCAGCGAGACGTGCTCGGGACGCCGCCAAGGCGCACGCGTCGGCGCTCGTGCGAGAGAACGAGGACTCCTTGTTACGAATCGGTGTGATGGAGGTGCAGCTGAAAGACGCCGAGAGAATGATTGAAAACGCCAATTGCGAGTGGTTGGACGAGTGTCGACGTCGTGAGACCGCCGAGTCGGCGGCCGCGCAGGCGGAGGCTGAACTGAGCGATGCTCACGCAAAGATCAATTCGCTCGAATCCGAGCACTCTTCCATCGAACGCGAGAACGCCCAGTCGTTCGCGACGGCTTTGGAGCGAAACATGCACGCCGAGGTTCAAATCTCGGAGATGAATGAACGGATGGAGGCGCTCCGTTTGGAACTCTCCGCGGCGTCTGAGGCTTTGGTGGGGACTCGCGAAGAGGTGAGCGCGGCGACGACGCGAGAACAGACGCTTCGATGGAGAACTCAGGAGTTGGAGTGTCAGAACAATACCCTTCGCAGAACGCTCGAGGAGCAGCGAGCCTCCGTGAGCGAGTACGACGATGTCGAAGCCGACTTGGCGAAACGGGAGGAAGAGTTAGCCGCCGCGGAGGCTCGAGCGGCGAGACTCGATTGCGAGTTAACGGACGCGAAGATAGAGGCGCGACGCGCAAAGGAGCGCATGGTGAAGATGCGCATCGAAATGGATGAACTTCGACCGGAACAGACGTCAACCGTCGCCGACGGCGACGTGGTCGCCGCCGTGCGCGAGGAACTCTCCACGGAGACGACCGAGACGAAGACCGTCGTTCAGGGCGCGCTTGCTCTCAGTCCAGATCAAGTGCTCCTTCCTCAAACGCCCGAAGAATCGGAGCCTGCTCGCGCGCGGGCGCTTCCCGCCGCCAACCCGTTCGCCGCCGGCGCCGAGACGGGCAAGGAAAACGTCGTCACGCCCAAGGGCACGAAACGGTCCGCGCATCCTCGCGCGCGTGTCAACCCCCCGCCTTTATCCCCGCTTTCCTTGCTCAACATTCGTTGAAGATACGAACGAACACACCGACGATGCACCGCGAACCGACCCACCGCCCCGCGCCTCGGCGTCCCGACCCCAGACTCGGCCCGTCCCGAAACTCTCTTCATGCCCCCTCCCGTCGGCGTCCTCCGCGGCGCCGACCCACCGCTCGACGCGGACCCGCCCACGACGTCCTCCGACGTCGTCACCCTTCGCTCGCGACTCCTCGCCGCCTCCGTCGCCGCCACCGTCGCCGCCGTCGTCACCAATCCACTGGACGTCATCAAGACGCGAATTCAGACTAACCACGCCCTCCTGGGCTCGGACGCGATGAAGATCGGCGCGCGGGCGAAGAGGTGCCCGATAACGTGCCCCACGACCGGGAGCGCGATCGCGATGTGCGCGCCGGAGTGCGCGCTGCCGACGAGGACGATGGACGTGGCGAGGACGCTCGCGCGGCGAGAGGGCGCGAGAGTCTTTTGGCGAGGCACGGGCGGTGCGCTCGTCGCGGCGTTTCCCACGGTGGGGATATATCTACCGTGTTACGATTACGCGCTGGAATATCTGGTGCAGACGATGGGGATGGACCCGAGCGTGGCGCCGTTGGCGGCGGGCGCGGGGAGCAGGATGCTGGCGGTGTCGGGTTGCGCGCCGTTAGAATTAGCGCGAACGCGCGTGCTCGCGACGAAAAAGGGAAGCGATGGAGTGTACGGACAGAGCGGTGGACGTGCATTCGTGGGGGCGCTGCGAGCGACGGCGAGTGGGCGCGGTGGTGGGTACCTGGGCACGGTTCGAAGCGCGTGGACGGGCGTGGGACCGACGTTGGCGCGAGACGTGCCGTACAGCGCCATGTACTGGTGCGCGGTGGAGCGATTGCGGACGTATTTAGGCGGCGATGAGGTCGGGCGACGAGGCGAACGGGCGCGAGACGAATTGGTTCGGATCAATTTCGTGAGCGGGTGCGTGGCGGGCGCCGTCGTGGCGGCGGTGACGACGCCGCTCGACGTGGTCAAGACGAGAGTGCAGATACGAGACATCACCCCGAGTTTCGCATCCTCGACGGAGAGCGTCCCGGGGATATCGAGAAGAGGAATCGTAAGAGAGCTCATCGCCGTCGCGAATACGGGAGGCGTCGGCGCGCTATACGCGGGATGGGGCGCGCGCGCGGCTCGAGCGGCTCCCACCGGCGCCATCGTGCTCGTCGCGTACGAATTGGTGAAAACACTCTGACGTATTCTGACGTGTAGATTAGCAATACAAGGGAAAAACAACCTAGTTATCCTAGTCACCATCCGTGTGATTTTTTCACGCTCCCGAAGTTTGAGCGACACACGACGCACTGTCCCGTCTCCACTGAGGACTTTTCTGAGTGCAGCGCTCCGCACGCGACGCACCGCACGCCGTTGGAAGAGTTCGGTATGGATTCCAGCGTCGCCGCGCACATTTTCATCGGATCTTCGTCCGCGGGAATGTCTTCGTCCGTTTCGCCCGCGGCGACGCACTGATTCAACATCGCCTCGAGTTTACCATCGCTCGAGGGCGGGGAAAGCTCGATGAGACGACGAATCATTCGACCCGCCGCGCCCGCGTTTCCGGCTTTGAAGTTTTTCGCGCTCCCGAATCGAAGCGCGGCGCGTCTGTGTCGATCTTCGATGAAAGGGAGAACGACGAGGTGACGCGTCAGACGAGCGCACTCGCTCGTGTTGGCGGCGAAGAACGTGGACGTGTCTCGAAGAATTTTACACGCCGTGGCGTAGGCGGAGCAATTCTTCGCGATCGGATTCCCGCTGTGCACGGCGTTCACCGCCCCGGCGACGAACGCGAAGAGGGCTTCGCTGAGCTTGTTGGCGTCGAATAGTTTGATCCCTCGTTTAAACTCCTTCTCCGGTTTGATGACGTCGCTGTCCGGGAGCGAAATCTGCGCGAGTTCCTCGTAAAATGCCGAATCCGCGCCAAACGACTGTCGAGAGGGTCCGCCTCGCGGACTGACTTGTCCCGACTCTCGACCGCTCCCGGAGCCCCGCCCCTGCCATTTCTGCACCTTGTCGTGACCGATGTCTCGCAACGACGCGCGTCGAGACGTCGGCGACGACGCCGATGTTCTATCTATCGCCACGCTGTCTAAACGCGTATCCGTATCCTCCGCCTCGCCTCCGCCTCCGACGATGTCGTCCAACATATCGTACGGGTCGAACGCCTTCGGCATCGCTCGAGACACCGGAGGGTTTCGCGCGGGCGCTACCTTCGCCGTCGTCGTCTCCCCGACGCTCGCGCTCGAGACCTTCGTCTCGAGAGTGAGACCTCTCGCCGCCGCAGCCGGCTCGGTCGAAGACGTCGCCAACGTCTCGAGCGCGTCTCCCATCTCCGTCACCGACCCGAACGACCCTCGCGCGCGCGGCGGCGGCACAAACGTGAAATCATCCAACGATGCCGAGTTCGTCCGTCCTCGATCTCGCATCTCCGACAACGGTTTAATCTCGATCATGATCTTCCTCGTCGCCGCCGCTCGACCGCTCGTCTCGCCCGCGTCTTCATCGTCCGAACTCTCCCCTCTCTCGCGCTCGTTCGCGTAAAAGTCCCGCGCCATCGACATGATGACGATGGTCAACGCCTCTCTCGAGCGTCTTCGAAGCCTCTCGCGCGTGCGTCGCCCCTCGGTCGCGCGTTACGACCGATTAATGGCTCGCGTCGGCTCGAACCGTTCGGCGAAAGACACGCGTCTCTCACGCGCGACGTCGCCGTCGAAACCGCCCGCGCGTTCGCCCGCGTGAACCCACGCGTTCGAGCGTTCCTCCCGACCGCGCGTCGAGACGAACGCGACCCGCGCGCGCGCGCGACGACGCGAAATGCGGTGAAATGTCCCGATCGAGTCAAAATATCGCGGCGAGACGCGCGCGGGGCGAGACGCGAGAACGACGGCGAGGACGACGATGAGACGCGCTCGCGCGGATGCGTACACGCTTAATATATATTATTGCACTCTGTGTATCGACACTGTGACGGCGTCCGACGTCGGGACGCGAGGTGAGCGGAGACGAGGCGGGGCTCACGCCGCCGGCGCGCGGAAACTCGCGCGTAGACCCCTGAACGAGGACGTCTTCTCCGCGGCGGCGTCGGTGGCGTTCTCGGACTCCGCGGCGGCGGCGGAGATCGTCTTGCTCGCCTTTCTGGACGTGGTCTTCTTCGTCTTCCTCGTCTTCTTCGTCGTCGTCGGCGTCGGCGCCGACGGCGCCGGCGTCTTCTCGCCCCCGCCGAAACGTTCGCCGCCGAACGCGCCGAACGCGTGCAATATCTGCCAAAAGAACACCGGAGCGATGAACGCCTTATTCAAGATCACTCGCGCGCCGAGCGTGTCGAATCCGTGATCCGTAATGTTTTCGCACCACAACGGGATCTTCTCTCCCATGACGACGCCGCCGCCGGCCGCGAGCGCCGCGAGCGGGAAGATCCCGTTGTGGTGTCCTCGTTGCATGACGTTTCCGTCCGCCGCGCGCTCGTTCGTCTCATCGCCCGCGATGTGGAGGTGCGTGCACTGATCCAAGAGGAACGCGAGCGCCCACATGGTCAAACCGAGCACCTCTGGCGCGTCGTCGCCCTGTTCCTTTGCAATCTTCGCCGCGGCTGCCAATAATCTATTGACGATCGCCCACACGATGCCGACGTGCGCCATGAGGGAGTTCCCCGTGACATCGCGCTCGGGAAATTGACCCTTGAACGAATCCGCGTTCGTCACCGGTTTCACCGGCGCGACGTCGGCGTATTTCGAACGAATGCGTCGCAATCCGCGACGATTCCGAGGAATCGCGAGCGGTAAGAGCGGGGCGAAGCGCGGCGGCGAGCATGGTGACGCGGAGACGGCGTGAGAAAATGCGTTCGATCGATTCGGTCGACCGGGAACGTGCGCGCGGGCGTCGAGACGCGTCGGCGTGTGCGGAACGTCGTAATCGTGATGATCGCAATGCATCTCCGGAATTGAAGCGAATCGTCCGTCGTCGACGGGGTCGGTCGACGGGGTCGGTCGATCGGTCGATCGGTCGATGGGTCGATGGGGTCGGTGTCGCGAATGTGCGTCCCTTTGATCCGTACCGATGCAACGTATCCATCGGCGCATCTATAGATCGAATGATGCGATCGATCGGTACATCCATCGATCGAATGATGCGATCGATCGGTACATCCATCGATCGAATGATAGCATCGATACGTGCATCTATCGATCTAATGATGGGATCGATACGTGCATCCATCGATCTAATGATGGGATCGATCGGTACATCCATCGATCTAATGATGCGATCGATTCTATCGATCACGTCGAGTATACCGATCGAACCGATCGATCGATTCCATCGATCGAACCGATCGATCGAACCCATCCAACCGATCAATTCCATCGATCAACTCCATCGATCAATTCGACCGCACGAATCGATTCGACCGAACGAATCGACCCACGACGACGTTTGGCGACGCCCACGCGCGCGCGCGCGCGCGCGTCACCTCTCGCCCGCGATGAAAACGGACGAACGCTCAGGTCCCGCGGTCGACGCTTCGGGCAAAAGCGTGGACGCACGCCGGCCGTCGACGTCCCGGTCGAATTCATCCGACGCCACGAGATGCGAGTCCGCGGACGCGGCGGCGGCGGGGAAAATGAGCGCCGCCGCGGCGACGACGACGAGCGGGAGGAAGTATCGATCGAGCGAAACGCACGAGGAGCATGTGAATAAGAAGATCAACGCGGCGAAACGCCGGACGAGGAGCGAACTGAGCGTCAGTGGTGGAGGGTGGACCAAGCACGGGTACGCGTACGGCGACGACGCGACGACGACGATCGGAACGTTGCGACATCTGGATAAGATTGAGCGCATCTCGGTGAAGACGACGACCAAGGAAGAGTTTATCGAACGTTTCGAGCGGACGCGGACGCCGTGCGTGATCACGGACGCGATGGAGGATTGGCCTTGTTACGGAAAACGCGGCGAGGGACGACGGTGGAGCCTCGACGGGCTGCACGAGAGGTTCCGCGATGTCAAGTTTAAAATCGGTACGGACGACGATGGATACGCGGTGAGACTGAAGATGAAACACATCAAGCATTACATGACGGATGCGACGCACATGCGCGACGATTCGCCGATGTATGCGTTCGACGGCGGCGTGTTCGACAAGCGAGACACAAAGAATTTGCTCGACGACTTTACCATTCCGGATTGGTTCGAGGAGGATTTGTTCAAGCACGTCGGTGAAAAACGCCGTCCACCGTATCGATGGATCGTGTTCGGTCCACCGCGCAGTGGTTCGTCGGTGCACATCGATCCTTTGGCGACGAGCGCGTGGAACGCGTTGATATCCGGGAGAAAACGGTGGGCGCTGTCCCCGCCGAGATCAGTGGACAAGGAAACCATCAAACCGCGCGGAATCGGTCTCGACGGTGAAGCCGTGACGTGGTTCAACAAGATGTATCCGAGAACGACGACGGGGGAGTGGAAAGCGCGCGGTTTACCGCCGCCGATCGACGTTATTCAGCATCCCGGAGAGATCATGTTCGTCCCCGACGGTTGGTGGCACGCCGTGCTCAACCTCGATCACACCATGGCGGTGACGCAAAACTTCTCCACCTCGGCGCGATTCGACGCCGTGTGGCGAATCACTCGTCGCGCTCGTCCGAAGATGTCCGGCAAGTGGTTGGAAAAGTTGAGACTCGTGCGACCGGACCTCGCAGCCGTCGCCGACGCCCAGCCTCGACGAAGCGAGACGAGCGCGGGGGAGAAGACGAGCTCGACGAGCAGTTCCTCCACGGGATCCAGCGACACCGAAGAAGAAGATAACGAAACGACCAAGAAAGAGCGAGAAATGTTTCAACGCGCGGGCGCGTCGGGAAATGTATCTCCGGATAAAACGAAGAGATCGAGAGCGGGCGACGACAAGATTGCTGAATTGGCAAAGGAGAAAATTCAAGCCGCAAACGACGCCATGGAGATATAATGGTATTAAAGAATTAGCTATGCATCTACACGCCCAACATTGTTTATAATTATATTGTACATTCCAGTCGACGCGAGGTGTTCATTCGCATCAGAAGCGAGCTGTGCATTCGCATCCGAAGACTCACAGAGATAAACTAAACGACATGTCGATTTCGGTATCCGTGACGCGTTCGGTGTACGCGCTCGAGATGCCCGATTCCGCCAGGTACGCAGTGAGCGTGAACCCGAGAAACTCATTCGTCGTGACGATACCGCGATTGATCAACTCCCTCGCGCCCCAGAGGGTGGCGGGTCCGTTCACGCGCACTCGCACGCGTCGGCTGACGTCGGCGTTCTCCGGGCGATTCGATGCTCTTAAATCGTTATCGACCGAAATTCTCAACGCGTAGCCGTTATCGACGAAAACTTCCGCGATGGCGCGCATACCGCCGATCGCCTCGTCCAACCTCTGCGTCCCGCGCGCGTCCCTCGACACCGGTTTCGGCGCGCCCGGAAAATACTCGACTTGGAAATCCTCGCCTCTGTCGAAACCGTTCACCAATCTCTCGTAAATCTTCTTCCCACACCTCTCCGCGATCGCCTCCGGCAACGCATCGTTATCTCTCAACGACTCATCTCTTCGCACGATCCTCGGCGTTCCCTCCGCTCCCACGCGCTCCTCGAACACGCTCGTCGATTTCGGAATCGCGCGTCCGACCGTCGCCGTCTGGACAAACGTCGCGAAATCGAAATACAACGGATCCGCGATGGCCCCCTGCTCGATCTTCAACGGTTCGTACAGATATTTATACGGTTCCCACTCGCTCTGTCGAAACTTCCACGACGTCGCCTGAAACGTATCCATGGCTAAGACGTCGCACTCGTCGACGGCTTCGTACGACGACCGCAAGAGGCACACCGCGAACGCGAGCGCGATCGTCGGTCTCGGAAACATCACCGGTTCGGAAGCGGACGCGGAGACGAGAAAACGCGTTCGCGCTCCGTCCACCGC
>MDTD01082015.1_pt1 | contig 10335 bp, 10 predicted proteins | sample 811221 | NCBI WGS metagenome assembly MDTD01 (sample SAMN05326646, study PRJNA326480) | marine metagenome | isolation source: seawater | place: Pacific Ocean: South West | collected 2011
AACAAATATAGTAAAAGCGTCGAGGGGTTCAAATTGTAACAGGTAAAAATATAAATATCAAGAACAAAAGGCTCTTTAATATTAGACTCTAATATCTGAAACATTTGATTTTTCAGTGAAATTTTAGGGTACTAAACTTATTAACAAATATTTTATTTCCCACTAATCCCCACTTTTATTAAATTCTTTCAGTCCACTGTTTTAATTGTATTTTACAGCTCATGTGAAACAAACTTTCCATATATTCGTTCCTAAGTTATCAACAACGTGGCAATAAGTGGTAATAAGTGGTAAAAATCTTCTTACTTTTATTGTAACAGATCTAGATTTATGACAAATTTGATTGGTGAGTATGAATGTAAAGTTGACGCTAAAGGACGACTTCTTGTTCCCTCTGGCTTACGAAAACAGTTTTCTCCGGAGGCCGAGGGTAAATTGTATGTTAAGCGAGGTATCGAGAGTTGTTTAGAACTGTATCAGAAACATGACTGGGAGTCAGTTTCAGAAAAAGTAAGTGGTCTGAATCAGTTTGTAAAAAAAAATAGAGTTTTTGCTAGGAAGTTTATTAGTGGGGCTACTCAGTTGGAGTTGGATAGTGTTGGAAGAGTAAACCTTCCAAAGAATTTATTAGAGTATGCGGGAGTAAAAAAAGACTTGGTCTTATTTGCCTATGGTAATAAGATTGAGATTTGGGACAAATTGAGTTATGATTCAGAATTAGAGATGAGTGATGACGATTTTGCTGGTCTTGCTGAAGATGTTATGGGAGATGTTAATATTGAAGAGTAGATGCAGTATCATAGGTCTGTATTGTTAAAGGAAAGTGTTGACGCGCTGGAGATTTTTGATGGTGGAGTATATGTTGATGCTACTTTTGGTGGAGGCGGTCATTCTAAAGAGATATTAAGTAGAGTGCACAGATGTTCTTTGTTTTCTTTTGATCAAGATGAGGATGCTATAGTTAATGACCTGGAAGACGATCGTCTTACGTTGATTCATTCTAATTTCTCTGACCTTGAGAATTCATTAAAGTTGTACAGAGTCGACAAGGTTGATGGAGTTCTGGCTGACTTGGGCGTGTCTTCTCATCAGTTTGATTCTGAAGAAAGAGGTTTCTCAATTCGTTTTGATGGTCCTTTGGACATGAGAATGGGAATGGGTATTGAAAAAACAGCGGCGGATATTATTAGTGATTATTCGTTTGAAGAGATTTCGGTCATGATAAGGTCTTATTCAGATTTAAAGGGGGTTGGAAGGATTGCGAAAAGGATCAAAGATGTTCATTCTTACAGTCCTATCGAAAGAACCATGGATTTGGTGGATGTGATAAGGGAGTTGGCTCCCCCCAATAAGCATAATAAGTTTTTGGCTCAGGTTTTTCAAGCTTTGCGAATTGAGGTAAATAATGAAATGCAAGTTTTAAAGGATATGCTAATGCAAACGCTAAATATTTTGAAGCCAGGCGGTGTATTGGCAGTTATTTCTTATCATTCAATTGAGGATCGTATTGTGAAAAATTTTATGCGTTCCGGTAATTTTTCAGGAGAGGATAAGAAAGATTTTTTTGGCAATTCACTCTCGCCCTTTAGGGTAGTAACAAAGAAGCCTATTGTTCCGAGTGATTTTGAAATAGCTGAGAATAATAGGGCGCGTAGCGCGAAATTAAGAATAGCAAAAATAAAGTGATTTGAAAGAGTATTGGAAATTTAAAAAAAGCTTTGGTCTAAATGATAGGGTGTTTTTTAAAAATCTCCCTTTTGTTATGTTTTTAACCTTTTTAGGTTTCTTGTACATAACCAATTCATATTATTTAGAAGAGACTGTTCGAGATATGGAAGCTATTAAGAACGAAATTAACGACCAGAATAATGAGTTTGTAATTACTAAAACTCAGGTTAGTATTAAAGGTCAAAGAAATGAAGTGGTTAGTAGAGTTGAGGGATTTGGTTTGATGGAGAGTAAGAAGCCTCCGTTTCAGTTAACAAAAACTAATAAAATTAAAAGTAAATAATTGGATTCAAAAACAAGTATATTAAAAAGAGTTTATGTTTTCTTTTTTGCCATAGTCATATTTAGTTTAATTATTATACTAGCGATTGTGAATATTCAATTCCTTAAAGTTGATAAGGTTATTGAGAATGTTAAAACTACTACGGTTAAAAAGAGAACTTTTCCTGCAAAGCGAGGAGATCTTTATGCTAAGGACGGTAGTTTGTTAGCTACATCTTTAACTTATTATGAAGTAGGGTTGGACCTTACCTCCCCGGCTATTGTAAAAGATACATTGAGTAAATATGCTAAAAGTCTTGCTGACTCGCTGCAGTCTTTAATTGGTGTAAGGACTTCAAGTGAGTATTACAGAGGTATAATAGAGGCTTACAATAGCTCCGACAAATGGTTTCTTTTAAGTAAAGGGCTGGATTATCCTGAATTTCAAAAATTAAAGACTTTTCCATTTATCAATCAGGGAAGGTTGAAAAGTGGTTTGGCCTACAGGAAATTTACCAAAAGAAAAAAGCCCTTCGGTATTCTTGCGTCAAGAACTATTGGATCTCGCGCTCCTTTCGGATTAGAAGGTGCATATGATAATTATTTGATGGGGGTCGATGGTGAGCAGTTGCAAAGAAGAAAATCAAATGTTTGGGTTCCTGTCAATAATACAAATATAAAAGAGTCGGTAGATGGATCTGATGTTTATTCAACAATTGATATCAATATTCAAGAGGTTACCGAAAATGCTCTCAAAGAGCAGTTATTTCATAATAATGCAGACTACGGTTGTGCTGTAGTAATGGAGGTTGAAACAGGGAAAATAAGAGCGATTGCAAATCTTTTGATTGATACAGCAACCGGCCAATTCACAGAGGCAAGAAATTTTGCTGTTGCAGATGCGGAGGAGCCCGGGTCCACCATCAAGCTAGCCAGTTTTATGGCTGTTTTGGAAAAAAATCAATTGGATTTAGATATGAGCGATATAAAAATAGGTAATGGTCGGTACAAAGTATATGACCGAGTGGTAAAGGATGCTCATTTTACTGCATCTAAATTATCTGCTCGAGAGATTTTTGAAAAATCGTCTAATGTAGGCACGGTGAAATTGGTTGAGAAGCACTACAAAAAGAATCCTGAGGAATATATTGAAAGATTATACAGCTTCGGATTACTCGATAAATTAAATATCGATATTATTGGTGAACCTACGCCAATGATAAAGTCTCCTTCAGATGAGGATTGGTATGGAACCACGCTAGCTTGGACATCACATGGATATGAATCAAAATTAACTCCCTTACAAATTTTGGCTTTCTATAATTCTGTTGCTAACGATGGGAAATTGTTAAAACCAATTTTTATCGAAAAAATAGTTGGCCAAAATAATAAAGAGATTTTATTTCATCCACAGGTAATTAAGTCATCAATCTGCTCACGAGAATCTGTAAATAAACTTCAAAGCTTGTTAGAGGGAGTTGTAAAAGTTGGAACGGCAAAAAGACCATTTAAAGGTTCTTTATATGAGGTTGCAGGTAAAACAGGAACAGCAGTAACAAATTACAGTGCCTCAGGGGTCACAAAGAAGAAATACAGGAGTTCATTTGTAGGGTATTTCCCTGCAGATAAGCCGAGATATTCTTGCATTGTTGTAATTACCAATCCCCGTCAGAACGGAATTTACGGAAGCTCCACTGCTGCACCTGTTTTTAGAAAAATATCAGATAGAGTTTATACTTTGGATAAGGAGCTGAGGACTGAACTTATCATTAACAACAAGCCTGTAAACTTAAACACTAAAAATGGTCGAGAAAAAGAAATAGTGACGGTTTCCGAAAATCTTAATATTATATCTAATACTAAAGGTTCAAATAGTTATGTTTCTGCTAGGATTAAAAAAAATGAACTGCAGGTGAAGCCTCTGAAAGAATTAAGTGACAATCTTCCAAATGTTAAAGGGTTAACTATAAAAGACGCCTTATACATATTGGAGCGAAAGGGGTTGAAAGTTAGTGTTAAAGGAAAAGGACGTGTCGTAAGGCAGAGTTTGAGACCCGGAAGCAAAATTATTAGGGGAAAACAAATTGAAATTACTTTGGGATAATGAAGTTACTGTCTGATTTGTTATATAAATCTAGAATTGAGGAGGTCAAAGGAAAGACCAATCGCTTGGTCGATTCAATTTGTTTTGACTCACGTCAAGTAAAAAAACATTCTGTTTTTATAGCTGTAAGAGGTGTTTCTGTTGATGGACATTCCTTTATAAAAAATGCCATTAATAGTGGAGCGATAGTTGTTGTATGTGAGAGCTTTCCTGATGAAGTCAATCAAAGTATAACTTATGTTAGGGTAAAAGATTCCTCTTTTGCTCTTGGAATTATCGCTTCTAATTTTTTTGGTAACCCATCTGAAAAACTAAAATTAATTGGAGTCACGGGGACAAATGGAAAAACTACAATTGTAACCCTTCTCTATTTACTATTTAGAAAGTTGGGGAATAAGATTGGAATGCTCTCAACAGTTCGAAATCAAATTTTAGAGGCGTCTATTCCTTCTACACATACAACTCCCGATGCGATAACTATAAATAAATTGCTGTCAAAAATGGTTGATAAAGGTTGTTCGCACTGTTTTATGGAGGTCAGTTCCCATGCAATTCATCAAAATAGAATTGCAGGTTTAGATTTTCATTTAGCGTTGTTTTCTAATATAACCCATGATCATTTGGATTATCACAAAACCTTCGATGAATACTTACATGCCAAAAAACAATTCTTTGATGGGTTACCACTTGGGTCAATTGCCCTCATTAATGCGGATGAAAAGCATGGCAAGACAATGGCTCTTAATACAAAAGCCACCGTCAAAAAGTATGGGTTGAAGACTATGGCTGATTATAAATGTAGAGTAATAGAAAACTCCTTTGAAGGTTTGCAATTGAGCATTGATGGGCATGAGGTTTGGACAAGATTAGTTGGCTCTTTTAATGCTTATAACTTATTGTCTGTTTATTCAGCAGCGATAGAGTTAGGAGAAGATAAGATAAATGTATTGACTTCACTTAGTAGTTTATCCGCTGTTGAAGGTAGATTTCAGCATTTTAAATCAGACAATGGTGTAATTGCAATTGTTGATTATGCGCATACACCTGATGCCTTGAAAAAAGTATTGAATACTATAAAAGATATTCGCTCTGGTAATGAACAGCTAATTACAGTTTTTGGTTGCGGAGGAGATAGGGATAAAGAAAAAAGACCGTTAATGGCCAGAATAGCTGCGAACCTTAGCGATCGTGTTTTTGCAACTTCAGATAATCCAAGATCGGAAAACCCTGATCTAATAATTGATGAAATGAAAAAGGGCCTTGATCCCGTTGAGCTTGCTAAAATTTTATCTATTTCTGATCGAGGAGAAGCTATAAAAGTAGCTTGCACACTTGCTCAACCAGGAGACATTATTTTGGTTGCAGGAAAAGGTCATGAAAAGTATCAAGAAATAGAAGGTGTTAAGTATCCATTTGATGATGTTGAAATTTTACAAAATTCATTTAACATATTGCAAAAGTAATGTTGTACTACATATTTGAATATTTAAACGATTTAAACTTTCCTGGAGCCGGAGCATTCCAATATATTACTACAAGAGCCGCTTTCGCAATTATTTTGTCTTTAATTATTTCCATGATTTTGGGAAAACGCATCATTAAAATGCTGTGCCTCTTACAAGTTGGTGAAACGGTCAGGGATTTAGGGTTAGAAGGACAGGTTGAAAAGTCTGGAACACCAACAATGGGTGGGTTATTGATTCTTGCAGCTATTTTAATTCCGACTGTTTTGTTTGCAAAGCTTGATAATATATACATATTAATGCTCTTGATTTCTACTGTATGGCTTGGTTTAATTGGTTTTCTTGACGACTACATTAAAGTATTCAAAAAAAATAAAGAGGGACTAAAAGGAAAGGCTAAAATAGTAGGTCAGGTAGGAATTGGGGTGATTGTGGGGACTATTTTGTTCTTTAGTGAAGATGTTGTGATAGAAAAGTCTGTTAATGTCATGAAAAATGCTTCGATAGAGAATAAACTTATTTCCGAAACACAATTCAAAGAAAGACTTCAGGAGAAATCCTTAACAACCACAATCCCTTTTTTAAAGAATAACGAGTTAAATTATGGTGATGCGGTTGAGTGGTTTGGCCTGGATCCAAAAAAATGGGGCTGGATTGTCTTTATCCCTGTTGTGATCATAATAATTACGGCTGTGTCTAATGGCGCAAATCTTACTGATGGAATCGATGGATTAGCGACAGGAACATCAGCCATTATAGGGGTTGCCCTTGGTGTTTTGGCCTATGTCTCTGGTAATGTGTTTTTTGCTGAATATCTTAATATTATGTATATACCCCAAACAGGTGAGCTTGTTATTTTTATGGGCTCATTTGTTGGAGCTTGTATTGGATTCTTATGGTATAATTCGTACCCAGCTCAGGTTTTTATGGGGGATACGGGAAGTTTAGCTTTGGGAGGTATAATTGCAGCTTTTGCTATTGCAATCAGGAAGGAACTTTTAATCCCTATTCTTTGTGGTATTTTTTTAGTTGAAAATTTGAGCGTAATCGTTCAGGTTGGATACTTTAAGTATACTAAAAAGAGGTTTGGAGTAGGGAAAAGAGTTTTTAAGATGGCTCCTTTACATCATCATTATCAAAAATCAGGTTATCATGAGGCGAAGATTGTTGGTAGGTTCTGGATTGTCGGGATATTATTGGCAATTTTTGCTATTGCAACATTAAAATTGAGATAAGATTGAAACAACGATTAGTCATATTGGGTGCAGGTGAAAGTGGTGTTGGAGCTGCTATTCTGGGTAAACAAAGAAACTATGAGGTTTTTGTCTCTGATTTGGGTGTGATTTCATCAAAATACAAAGAGATACTTATTAGAGAGAATGTGTCTTTTGAGGAGAATTCCCATTCTAGAAATTTAATACTAAATGCATCTGTTGTTGTAAAGAGTCCCGGAATACCTGATTCAAATATTTTAGTTAAAGAATTGATAGAGAAAGACGTTTTAGTTATTTCTGAAATCGAGTTTGCAAGTTGGTATACAAATGCAAAATTAATAGGAATAACTGGTAGTAATGGGAAAACAACAACAACATCTCTTACCTACCATATTCTCAAGAATTCCGGATTAAATGTTGGTATTGCAGGTAATATTGGGCAAAGTTTTGCCTTTCAAGTAGCAAAATATAACTACGATTTTTATGTTTTAGAATTAAGTAGTTTTCAGTTGGATGGAGTAGAAAAATTAAAATTAGATGTATCGGTTATTCTCAACATAACACCAGATCATTTAGATAGATACAACAATAATATCGAACTATACATTAATTCAAAATTTAAAATCCTAAGAAATTCTGATGCTAATTCAGTTTTAATATACAATCTAGATGACCAAAACATAACAAACAGAATTAAACAATTAAACCTTAATAATTTTGCATATGGATTTACTTTAAATCCATTAATTGGTAAGGGAGCTGGTCTAGATAAAGGGGATTTGTATGTAGACATCAAAAATCAAATTCGGATAATTGAAAGTAATATTTCTCTTAGAGGAAATCATAACACCTATAATGTTATGGCATCTGCTATGATAGCTTCTGTTTTAAATATAAAGTCGGATAATGTTGTCTCAGCAGTTAAAAGTTTTCAACCTATTGAGCACAGAATGGAGCGAGTAACAAGTATTAATGGCGTTGAATACATAAATGATTCAAAAGCAACTAATGTAGATAGTACTTTTTATGCTTTAGATAGTATTGAGAAACATGTCGTTTGGATAGCTGGAGGTATAGACAAAGGAAATGACTATTCGAGGCTTATACCCTTGGTAAAATCCAAAGTTAGTGGTTTGGTATGCCTGGGTAAAGACAATAAAAAACTACGTAATGTTTTTCAAAATTTAGTAGATCAAATTGAAGATGCATTAAGTGCGGATGAGGCGGTTGAAAAAGCTGCAAGTATGGCTAAAGTGGGATATACAGTTCTATTATCTCCCGCCTGTGCGAGTTTTGATTTGTTCGAAAATTATGAAGATAGAGGTCAAAAATTTAAAAAAGGAATAAATAAACTTAACCAATAAATTTAAATAAATCATGAAAAAGGGAAAATTTGAATTTCAGAGTAGATTAAGCATTGGTGACACAATGGCTGAAAACTTAAAAGAAAATGTTGAAAATTTAAGAAAAGATAGTTTAAGAGAGAAGTTTAGTGACTTTGAAAATGTTGAGCATCGTTTAGAATTTGTAGCAAATGTTCATGGTATTGAATATATCAACGATTCAAAAGCAACAAATGTCAACTCTACATGGTATGCTTTGGAAAGAATGAAAAGGGAAACGATTTGGATTGTTGGAGGTGTTGATAAAACAGTTGATTATTCTTCTCTTCAGGCATTATCTAAGGAAAAAGTTAGAGCGATTGTGTATATTGGTACTAATAAATCGAAAATTTTCGAAAACTTTTTAGATACGGTGGATATGATTGTTGATGCAGGATCAATGGAGGAGGCTGTTCAAATGGCTTATTATATTGCAGATAAAGGGGAGACTGTTTTACTTTCGCCAGCTTCGGCAAGTTTTAATATGTTTGAAAATTTAGAAGAAAGAGGTAATGCTTTCAAACAAGCTGTTAGGGGTTTATAAAAAAGATGTTATGATTGATGAAGTAAAGCCTGATAAAAGTAGAGAGGTAAAACTGCTTTTTACTATTATTGCCTCTAGTGTGCTTTTATTCTTGATATTTAGCTTTGTATGGATTATTAAAAGGGTAAAAGAAGGAGTGTCGTAAATAAATGCAGGAGATTTATAAAAAGATTTACGGCGATAAAGTCATTTGGGGTGTCATTATATCTCTAGCACTTTTATCAATTCCAATTGTATATGTTGGTACAGAGCAGTTAGCACTATTGAGAGGCGGTAACTTTTTTTATTTTGTAATTAAACATGCGATAATATTATTAACTGCATTCATTATAGCCTTTCAGGTTTCTAAAATTAAGCACGGTTATCTTTCTCGCTTTTCTATCATTTTAATTTGGATTACCGTACCCTTGCTAATATATACAATGTTAGCGGGTCACAATGTGGATGACGCATCAAGGTGGATAAAAATTCCTTTTATTGGTTTAAGTTTTCAAACATCTGACTTTGCAAAAATTTCATTAACTATTTATCTAGCGAGAATTCTAAGTAGAAAACAGGCGGAACTCCATGATTTCAAAAAGGTTATAAAGTACTTTTTTTTACCTGTTGTTTTTATTTGTGCTTTAATTTTAAAAAGTGATTTTTCTACGGCGATATTAATAATGGGAGGTTGTTTTATTATGATGTTTTTTGGTGGAGTTAAAATCACTCATTTTGGTATTGTTATATTGGTTTTGATTGTGTTTTTTTCCATAGTTATATTAACATTTCCGGATGTTCTTCAACGTTTACTGACCTGGGTAAATAGATTAAAAGCATATAGTGATCCACTTCATCCTGGGAATTATCAGAAGAATTTAGCTGAGGCTTCAATATACGACGGAGGAGCTTTGGGATTGTGGTTTGACATATTTCCTGGAAAGTATGGCCAGCCTCCTCAGGCTGCATCCGATTTTATTTATGCTACAATCCTTCGAAACTACGGGATTATCGGTGGTGTTTTTACAATTTTGATGTACTTGGTATTATTCTTCAGAAGTATAAAAATTGCTCAAAAATGTAACAAAATTTTTTCGGTACTTCTCGTTATTGGATTGTCATCGGGATTAGTTTTACAAGCATTCAGCAATATGGCGGTAGCAGTTGGAATTTTTCCTGTAACCGGTCAACCTTTGCCAATGGTAAGTATGGGAGGAACATCATTATGGTTTACTGCAATATCAATTGGAATAATACTTAGTGTGAGTAGAGAAATAAGTAGCAATAGAAAAAATGATGAAATCTCCAAAGGTAATAGTTAGTGGAGGAGGCACGGGAGGTCACATTTTTCCTGCAGTTGCCATTGCTAATTCTATTAAGTCAAAATACCCTAATGCAAATATTCTTTTTGTTGGTGCAAAAGGAAAAATGGAAATGGAAAAAGTTCCTAAAGCGGGTTTTCCAATTGAAGGATTATGGATTAGCGGAATCCAAAGAAAATTTACACTTTCGAATTTGTCGTTTCCAATTAAACTAATTTGCAGTTTATGGAAATCTAGGGAAATTATTAAGAGATTTGATCCCGATATATGTATCGGTGTTGGTGGTTATGCTAGTGGACCTTTATTAAAAGCTGCAACATGGGCAAAAGTACCAACTT
>MDTD01059632.1_pt1 | contig 10333 bp, 11 predicted proteins | sample 811221 | NCBI WGS metagenome assembly MDTD01 (sample SAMN05326646, study PRJNA326480) | marine metagenome | isolation source: seawater | place: Pacific Ocean: South West | collected 2011
CAGGGTCGATCTCGGGAAAGTTGAATAAGGTTTCGGTCATTTCTTAACGCATCCAGTAAAAAGTAAAACTCAGGCCTAGCCTTAATAACATGTCTGGCCTGTTATTCAGATATTGGCATTCCTCACTAGCATGCTATATAACAGGTAAGGTTAGGCAAGCAGTTCAGTCCTGCTAATCTATTTATGTGTGAGGTTGCGCTAAATGTCCACATGAGGGTAATTGTACCAATGTAAGACAGGCCATCCTTACAAGGTTCGTCTTCCACATGAAAGAGCTAAATGATGAAACAGACACGCAAAACGGCTTCTAATCTTTTTCTTGACTTCGCTCAGGTTGCCAATGGCGCTGCCTCTGCATTAGGCAGTCTGCGTGCTGAAATGGATGTAATTCGGGCTGGACGTGCAGATCGGCAAGCCGCTGTCTATGGAACTGTTCCACGTGAGGATTTTGATGCCGCCCTCAGTCGGATAGAGGCACTTGCGGCGCGAATCACTTTACTGGAGGCCCGTATTGATGCTCTGGCAAAGCCTTCGGTGAAGACAAAAACTAAACCCGCCCGTCCTGCAAAGACTAAATCAACAAAAAAGACAACAGCAGACTGATCATTATCGACTCGTTGCGAATGCTTGATTTTTCGAAAAAAACACAAGAACCTGTGTTAGTAATTCCTCAAAACCCCTATATTTTGTGTTGAATTCATCTGGCCAGTTTGTCATGTTCATCAGAATTGATGCGACTGACTGGTCACTTGTTCTGTCCGCCCAGCTTCTGCGCATCGGACCAATTGATGCCAAAGAGCTTGAGAATGATAGACAGATCTACTGCTGATTTTTCCGAACTGGGTAACCCGATTGAGCTTGTGGCCCGTTTTGTGGTTAAGCAGGACTGGTTTTTAAAACAGACTCATGCTGATGGTGTAGTCGTAGATGTTCCTGGTCACTGGGGCCAGTATCAGCTGAGAGTTGACTGGCAGGAGGACTTGCAGGTTCTGCGTGTGAATGTCATGCTTGATCTACTGTTTGACGATGTGCCGACGGTGCATTTGAAAACACTGCTGTCTGATCTAAACGATCATTTGTTCCTTGGCCACTTCCGGCTATCCTCTGACGAGCGTGAGGTTCAGCTTTATTATGTGCTGTCGCTTCGCGGGGCTGGTGGGGCCACGCCTGAGCAGATTGAAGATGTAGTCGATATTCTGCTGGGCCAGTGTGAACAAGCTGCTCCTGCTTTTGCCCAGATTGTCTTTGCCCCTGATCGGCTAGCGTCATCTGCAGGCCTGATTATGGCTCCGGTTGCTGGCCAGGCCTGAGACTGCCTTCTGCCTTTTATTGCTTACCGACAAGAACACTTGCTTTGCGCTGTGCGCAAAAGCTATTCTGCCGGTGTTAGAGCTTAAGGGGCGCAGATCTGAACCGTTGCTTAACAGAGAAGGGTGAACGTGATGGAAATCTGCCTGATTGGATGCGGAAAAATGGGAACAGCGCTATTGGCAGGCTGGCAGCAGGACAGCCAGCTTGAGGCGGTATTCACAGTAATTGACCCTGCCCTTAACGGCCCACCGAAGCACAAAACAACACGCTACCTGCACCAGCTGTATGAACTGGAAACTAGCTATCACCCTGATCTTGTGATTCTGGCGGTGAAGCCGCAGATGATGGCATCTGTTTTAGCCAGCCTCTCTGGCCTGGGGGATGAGAAAACCTGTTTTCTATCTATCGCTGCGGGCCTGTCAACAGCCCGTCTGACGGTCCAGCTGGGCCGACCTGCCCGCTGGCTGCGGGTGATGCCAAATACTCCGGCAGCCATTGGTCAAGGGATTTCAGCTTTATATGCCGCGCATGATGTGCCGCCGAAAATGATAAACATCTCCCGGCAGCTGATGGGCGCGGTTGGTGATGTTGTTGATCTAGCAGATGAAACCTTGATGGATGCGGTTACGGCGCTGTCTGGCTCAGGGCCCGCCTATGTGTTTTTGCTCGCTGAAGTAATGGCTGCCGCAGGCGAGAAGCTGGGATTGCCGAAGGAACTATCTGTTCACCTGGCCCGTCAGACGGTCAGCGGAGCAGGGGCGCTAATGGCTGCTGAACCAACCACAGAGGCAGGCCAGCTTCGCCGCAATGTTACTTCTGAAGGTGGAACCACTGCAGCTGCTCTCGCTTTGCTGCAGGCAGATGATGGGCTGCAGCCTGTCTTCGACCGAGCTTTGCGAGCGGCCCGTGACAGGGGCAGAGAACTGGACAATTAGGCAAAATGCTACCATATCAGGTGAACAACACAGATAATGACAAAGCCCTACTATAAAAAGGTGCTTTAAAGGACAGTGTGATGACAGATTTTTCCCATATTGAAGCTGACCGAATGGACAAGGCACTGTTTGCGGCGCTTTGGTCTGCGCTTGACCAGCAGCCGTTTAGCGCTGTCAGCTTAGAACAATTAGTTGATGAAGCCGGGCTGGCTATCACAGATTTGTATGTCCGTTATGCGAACAAAGAAGCTGTTTTACTGGCCGCTCTGCATGCGCTGGATACAGCCACGCTTCGCCAGTCTGCCGATGATTTTGCGGATGCACCTGGGGCATCTGTACATGAAAAACTGCTGGAAGGGCTGATCAGCCGGTTTGAACTTTATGCTCCTTTGCGGGTGCAGATGCGGGCAGTTCACCGCGCTGCACAGCACAATCCTGTATTAGCAGCCTGTCTGTTTGCTAGGCTCTCAGATATGACAGATCGCCTACTGTCCTTATGTGGTGATGAGGTCACCGGCTGGCGGCGTCAGGCCCGGATTAAGGGCATTATGATTGTGCTGCTGCAGGTGCGGCCCGTTTGGCAGTCTGATGACACAGCTGATCTGTCGTTGACCCTGAGCAGCCTAGATAAAGAGCTGCGGCGGGCAGCGGAATGGGCGGTATCTTTTCGTATACTTGATTCTGCTGATCTGAATGATGCCGCCGCTCCTCAGTTGTAATAACAAGAACCATTTAAAAGCAGAAATATAAAAATTCCTGATGCTAGGAAGATCATGCAACGTTCTGAACTGGGTATAAGGCAAGTATCATGACAGCAGCAAAACCAGAGATCAGCTTTGACCAGTTTCTGGATGTGGATATCCGCGTCGGCACAATTATCGCGGTAGAAGATTTTCCAGAAGCCCGCAAGCCTGCTTGGAAACTGACCATTGACTTCGGGGGGGATATCGGCACGAAGAAAAGCTCAGCTCAGATAACAGATCTGTATGATGCCAACAGTCTGCAAGGGCGTCAGGTTATGGCTGTGGTGAATTTTCCGCCGCGTCAGATCGGCCCGTTCATGTCAGAAGTACTCACCCTCGGCTTGTCAGATGCAAATGGTGCTATTGTACTACTGACCCCGGAACGCCCTGTACCTGATGGCGCACCTATGCACTGATTAAGCTAAACTTTATCGAGATTTTCATACCGGTAGCAGGATGGTTACGCGCAGACCACCCAGCGGAGAGTCTTTCAGTGTTAGCTCGCCGCCATGGCTAAGGATGATATCATGCGCGATCGCTAGGCCAAGGCCAGTGCCGCCCGTTTCTCTATTGCGCGACCCTTCCAACCGCACAAATGGTCTTAATGCATTTGCACGCTGGTCAGGAGGAATGCCTGGGCCGTTGTCATCGATAAAAATGTATAGATTATCATTACGGACCTTCAGTCTGATTTCTGCAAAATCAGCATAACGAAGTGCATTGCTGATTAAATTATCGAGCGCACGTCGCATGGCTTGTACACGCACTTCCATTTTGGGAACGTCTGTTTCTGGGGTGTGCCAAACTAGCTGGCCAATTTTAAGCTTTCCATATTGATTAATCATTTGCTCTAGTATTTGGTCCAGCTCCACCCTTACAGATTTTTCTCTCCCCTCGCCTTTGGCAAAGGCAAGATAGCCATCAATCATTTGTTCTAGCTCAGAGATATCTTCATCGAGTGCGGCTGTCTCCTCTGATTGAGGCATCAGAGCTGTTTGCAGGCGCATACGAGTTAACGGTGTACGCAGGTCATGGCTGACTCCAGCCAGCATGGCGGTGCGTTCACTCATCTGTCGAGTAATTCTGTGTCGCATGGCCTGGAAGGCACGCCCGGCCAGCCTAACTTCCTTTGCTCCGCTTAATTGCCAGTCATCTGTCTCGCGGCCCAACCCTAGCTGGCGGGCGGCGTTAGCCAACTGCCTAATAGGCCTGATCTGGGCTCGCATAAAGACCAGTGCGATACAGAATAATATTATTGAGGAGCCCATTGTCCAGCCGAGAAATGCCCAAGTTGTTGATGATAAAATCCGCTTCCTGCCTGCTAGGATGCGAAGCACCCCATTGGCCAATTGAACATCAATGGCAATCAAGTCTGCTGCACTGTCCAAGTCAGCTAGCCATGGAAAATTCAGCCTTCTATTAAGATTTTCAGCTAGCATTTTTGCAGCATAGCCGGTTTGTTTGACCTGTGGACCTGTTAGGTCAAGGATCGCCCCGTTGCTGAAAATCACAGCAAATCCAAAATCTCTCTGCGCACTAGTGCGCACTAATTCCAATTGTTTATCATCAGGTTGCCTGCCGGTCTGACGCACAATATGGTCAATTTCTCCGGCTAAACTACTGGCCATCTGTCGTGTAACTGAATCCCAATGTCGTTCATAAAAGATAAAGACGGTGACAATCTGAACCAGAATCATCGGCACCAAAATAATTCCTAACATACGCCCAAAAAGGGTTTTTGGCATATAGGAGCGGAATTGCATGACCTATCCTTTATCTTATAGATATGCGAGTTTATAAAACTGGTCGCGCCTCAGTTTGTTCGCAACATCCAACCCTTTCCACGCACAGTCTGCAAGAATACAGGGAAACGGGGATCATGTTCAAGTTTTGTGCGTAGGCGGGCTACGGCCACATCAATTGACCGGCCATTCATCCGACCCTTAAGGCTGTCCGAAATATTCTGACGGGAAAGTACCACATTTGGGGCAGCCGTAAAACAATGCAGCAAATCCTGTTCTGCTGTGGTGATATGCACGCGAAGCCCGTCTTCCATCAGAATCTGCCTGTCTGTATCATAGCTGAACAGGCCAAACTGCACCAGGCTGGGCCTTTCCGCCAGCTCCTGACGTGCTAAAATCCTCTTGATGCGAAGTATCAACTCACGAGGTTCAAATGGTTTGGCAATATAATCATCTGCCCCTGTTTCTAGCCCGGCAATCCTGTCCTCTGTTTCATTTATCGCGGTCAGGAACAGCGCCGGCACAGCTGATCGCTTGCGCAGGTCTTCCAAAAATTGTGTGCCGGTCTCTTCTGGCATCATCACATCAATAACCAGCAGATCAAACAGGGTGCCAACTAGAAAGGCTCGGGCTTCTTTTGCACTGCCTGCTGCAGTGACTAGAAATCCACTTTCAGAAAGAAACCGTTGCAACAGATCCCGAAGTCGTTCATCATCGTCAATGATCAGAATATGCGCTGCTGACATATCTGCCTGTCCTGCCATCAGTCAATATGATCTGGATATTGCTGTCGCAAATCGGCGCGAATCTCATCATCCAGAAGGCTGCTCAGGACCTTTACAAAGCCGTCTACCGCAGTTCCACCTCTAGCAGAATAAGCAGCGGCAAACCGGCGACACTGCAGTTCGGTAAGTTTCTCCTCCAACGCAGCGCCTTTTTTAGTCAGGGACAAAAGGCGCTGACGTTTATCTCGCGCTCCTTGTGTCTGCTCAATATAGCCCGTTTCAATCAGGTGGCTTAACACGCGGGACAGGCTTTGCTTGGTAATTTTTAAGATAGCAAGTAAATCAGATACGCTCATTCCTGGCTGCCGGCCAACAAAATAAATCACCCGGTGATGAGCTCGTCCCAGGTCTAGATTTGATAAGATCTCGTCAGCCTCGCCGGTAAAATCGCGATAGGCAAAAAACATCAATTCAATGCCTCGGCGCAAATCCTGTTTGCGAAGATACAGTCCCTTTAGTGGTCCAGATGATGACTGTGCTGCTGCCCCGGAGATGGAAGTGGATTTTACGCGGGATACAATTCCTGTTGGCGTATTTTCTGGCGACACAGTAGTCCCCTAGTCAATTATGTCAGCTATGTTGACCAATCATAACAAAACTGCTACCAAAAAAAAACAATATTCGAATATATTAGTTTTTTAATCTATTTTTTGAAGCTTTGTAACCTTTTGTCAGCTTGTCTTTGGCCAGGATGACACAATCGACTTGGAGATATCTGTAATGGCACTGATCCCGTTTGATGACAGAGATGGTGTAATCTGGATGAATGGTGAGATGGTGGACTGGCGGAATGCAAAAACCCATACCCTGAGCCATGCTCTACATTATGGCTCACAGGTCTTTGAAGGTGAACGGGCCTATGGCGGTAATATTTTCAAATCGCGCGAACATACAAAAAGGCTTCGTCAATCCTGTCATTATCTTGATTTTGAGTTGCCTGTGTCTGATAAAGAAATGGACAGCATTAAGGATGAGGTTCTAGCCGCCAATGATATTGTTGATGGCTATGTGCGGGCTTTTTGCTGGCGTGGCTCCGAGATGATGGCAATTTCTGCGCAGGAAACCAAAATCCACTTGGCGGTAGCTGCCTGGCAGTGGCCCAGCTATTTTGACCCCGACGTTAAAATGAAAGGCATCACGCTAGATATCTCTGACTGGCGGCGACCATCAGCAGAATCAGCCCCGGTTCATGCAAAGGCAGCAGGGTTATATATGATCTGCACCCTGTCTAAACATGTTGCTGAACAAAGGGGTTTTCAGGATTCTCTGATGCTGGATTGGCGGGGATACATTGCCGAGGCGACAGGCGCGAATGTTTTTTTTCTGATGAAGGACGGCGCTTTGCATACTCCTACTCCGGACTGCTTTCTGAATGGCATAACACGCCAAACCGTTATTGATTTAGCCAAGGCAAGAGGAATTAAGGTTATCGAACGTCATATGCAGCCTAGTGATATGGCAGAGGCAGCGGAATGTTTCCTGACTGGCACCGCAGCTGAAGTCACGCCCGTGCGACAGATTGGTGATTATCGCTTTATACCAGGAGAGACTACCCGTGAGCTGGTTAACGGCTACGCAAAACTGGTGAATGGCGGCGGTTAGCTGACCTCATGGAGCCAGACTAAAAACTTTTATGCAGACAAGCCGAGCTGAAGGAACAGAGCACAGTTATATGTGGCAGGGCCGATTCCATTGGGCAAGTTGCGCTTAATTTGAAACTAGGCTGCTTTTCAGCCATTGGCTCAGCGAGCGTCTCCCACAACACAGGTCTGTTTAAGAAGTGGCTTGAGACTCTGCCTGCAACCCATTTTCTCTTTTGCTGAGCGCTAATGAAAGCGGCAGGTTAATAAAAAATCAAAAAAGATTCACGCAGCAAAATAGCTGCGGAGCAGGCAAAATGAAAGGGATGGTCGGCAGCAGATAGCCTCTAATTTTATCAAGCTTATATATGTTTGGAGCCGGCCCGGAAATACATAACCCCAGTCTGCACCGTCATGGCTGCGGCTACCCATAGCAGGACCATCCCGCCAGTTTCAGCTATCACCCTATTAGTACCACCCAGAATTGGCGCGCCAATGAGTACACCAAGAGCGGTCATCTGCGTAGCTGTTTTCCATTTCGCGGCCAGGCTGACCGGCACAATCACCTTATTGCCTGCCAGATGTTCCCGCAGGCCCGAGATCAGTATTTCACGCATCAGGATAATCAGGGCCGGCACCAGAAACACAGCATCAGCGACGCGGCCTGCAGCCAGTGCCAGTAAGCAGGCTGCCACCAGCAGCTTATCAGCAATTGGGTCCAGCATCCTGCCCACAGGCGAGACAATATTCATTTGTCTGGCCAGATAACCATCAAGCCAGTCAGATGCACTGGCGATAATGAATAAAAGCAGGCCAAGAGCTGTCAGCCACTTCTCCTGCGGCTGCCAGAGTACAAACGCAATTATAGGCGTCAACACGATCCGCAAACAAGTTACAAAATTCGGAATATGCTGTTTCATTAATGGCTTGTTTTTCCGGCTGTTTGGGATCATTTATTGCTTTACAGTATCCTTTTTATAGTTGCTCTAGGCTGGCGTCCAGCCCTGCTTAAGTGTCTTTTTCATGAAACCAGTCATACAGAGTCTGGGCTATCGCTTCCGATACACCATCGACAGCCTGCAGATCACGTACACCGGCACGGGCAACTGCACGGGCAGACCCAAAATGAGTCAACAGGGATTTTTTACGCTTTGCTCCGATGCCCGGCACACCATCAAGCGGGCTTTTTAAGCTCTGTTTGGTACGGCGGGCGCGGTGACTGCCAATAGCATAGCGATGCGCCTCATCACGTAGGCGTTGCAGATAATGCATCACCTGATCACTGTGCGGCAGGGTGAAGCTTTCTTTGTTACGCATATGAAACTGTTCACGCCCGGCATTTCTGTTTGCCCCCTTCGATACAGCTACAACACAAATATCATCAAGGCCCAGCTCGTCCATTACACCGGTTACTGCACTCAGTTGGCCACGGCCACCGTCAATCAGCAAAAGATCAGGCCAGCTTGTGGTCTCACGCCCCGGGTCTTCTTTTAAGGCCCTTTCAAAACGTCGGAAAATCATCTGTCGCATCATACTAAAATCATCTCCTTGCGTCACGCTATGGAGGCCGTCTTTTTTCATATTGAATTTGCGATAGGCTGACTTTATAAACCCTTCTGTGCCAGCCACAACCATGCCGCCAACAGCCTGTGCGCCCTGAATATGGGAATTGTCATAAATCTCAATTCGCTGGGGCGGCTCCTCGAGGGCAAACAAATCAGCTACTCCGGCCAATAGCTTAGTCTGGCTGCTAGTCTCTGCCAGCTTGCGGCTCAGCGCATCTTGAGCATTCCGCTGTGCCATTTCAACCAGCTTGCGTCGTGCCCCGCGCTGCGGCTGGCTGATCTCAACCTTCTGACCTGTAGACAGCGACAAGGCCTCTGCAAGCAAGCTGGTTTCATCTGGCAAAGCACTGACTAGGATCAGTCTCGGGGCAAGACGTTCATCATAGAATTGGCTGATAAAAGCAGCAATAACCGCACCATCAAGGCTAGCGTCTGTATCTGCCTGAACTTTATCGTTTAGGTCTGTTTTACCCAAATTTTTTTCACCCAAATGAGCATCACTTAGGTCGGAATTTTTCTGAACTGTGGAGGGGTAGTCAAGTGGCTCAGATCGCCCCTTGTCTTTTGGAAAATAGGCGGTGTTGCCAAAATTTGCCCCACCCCGGATGAAGAAAATCTGCACAGCAGCCCGCCCACCTGCACGGTGCACAGCAATAATATCGCAATCTACAAGCCCCTGCATGTTCACATCCTGATTGGCTTGAATGGCGGTTAGAGCGCGGATCCGGTTCCGCCACAGCGCGGCGGTCTCGAACTCTAGTGTATCTGACGCAGCTTGCATTGCACGCGCATATCTGCGTTGAATTTCATCTGACCGGCCAGACAGAAAGGCCTGTGCTTCTGCAATTTGTGCTGCATAATCAGTCTTACTGACATATCCTACACAGGGTGCAGAACAGCGTTTGATTTGATATTGCAGACATGGGCGGGACCGGGCTTCAAACATGGAATCTGAACAGGTACGCAATAAAAACGCCCGGGACAGCGCAGATAGGGTCCGGTTCACCGCGCCGGCTGAAGCAAATGGACCGAAATACGTCCCCTTCCGGTTCTGGCGGCCCCGATGTTTGGTCAACTGTGCAAAATCGTGATTACTGGTCAGCAGAATATGGGCAAAGCTCTTGTCATCTTTCCAGAGGATATTAAAGCGTGGCCGCAGCTTTTTAATTAGATTTGCTTCTAGCAGGAGGGCTTCAACCTCTGATGCGGTTACGATTATTTCTAGATGCGTGGTCTGGGCAACCATCTGCACCAGCCGGTTTGACAATCTGTTTGGGTGGGTATAGCTGCTGACCCGTCTCGCCAGATGCCGGGCCTTACCCACATATAGCGCTTCCCCATCTGCACCTGTCATCCGATAGACACCAGGCTGATGCGGCAGCGTCTTGACCTGTTCCTTTAGATATTTCAGACCGCGGCTGAAATCAGGCCCGGTTTCAGCCACCCTACAGTCGGCCTTATCCTTAGTCTTGGGCTCAAAAGGGGTTTGTAATATAGTCATCGCTACTTCTATAATGGTCTGTTTGCTCTTTTGTTTCAAGCGTTGCCTTGGCTTGCGGCCCCGCTTGCCAGTTTATGCGAATCGTCTGGCCTGATTTTAAGTAAAAGCTGGTCTGAATTTATCCCCGTTTCTTGTGGATAACTGTGTGGAGTTGTTCTGATTTCAAGCCTC
>MDTD01112974.1_pt1 | contig 10331 bp, 9 predicted proteins | sample 811221 | NCBI WGS metagenome assembly MDTD01 (sample SAMN05326646, study PRJNA326480) | marine metagenome | isolation source: seawater | place: Pacific Ocean: South West | collected 2011
ATAGATAAGAAAGTTTTGTAATAATAAACTTCTTATTATAAACATTAAAGTTAAATATAATAGAATATATGATAAAATTATTTATTGAGAGTTTTTGATATTGTGAAAATCCTTATTAAATTATACTTTTTACTTAAAACAATTAATGTTAAAAAAAATTAGTTGTATGCTTATTGGCAAGACTTTGAAGACTGTATGAAAATAACTAGTGAAGCAGTTGTGAGTATGAAGCATCGTGGACCAGATAATGGTTCTTTTTACATTGATGAATTTGTTGGTCTATTACATGAAAGATTAAGTATGGTTGATAATTCTGGCGGCAAAAAACCTTTCTACGTTCCAAATCATGATCAAATATTAATTTATAATAAAATCACCGGTATAACACATTAATTTATATGACATTAATTTTCACTTTCTAACAAGTTCCTAACTAATCCACTCATTAGCAAGATCAAATGGAACTATTGAAGTTCATCGTTATCAATGCTTTGTGAGCAAGAGTGATTAAGACTCTATAAACCATTTGTTCTCTATTTTTCATAGATGAACGATGTTACTAAATTTATGTCTTTAGGCGCAAGAAAACCGAAGGGATACCCGAATTGCCGCTTTTTCGAAAAGCCCGTTTCTAATATTTTATTTAAAATATCATCGCAAAAATTAGGATGCTCCCAGCAAATTATTTTATCATAATTCAAATTGGTGTTTTTGTGCACAAATCGTCTAGTTGTTAAAAACCTTCCTACCCCCCACGCCAAACCACCCTCATTTGGAATTGCTCCAATCAAAAATCCACCTTTTTTCAATTTAGAATAATAAAATTGCAGATGCTTATCTAAATCAAAAAGATGCTCCAGTGAATAAAATGTAAAAATTATATCCAAGTTATCATTCTTAATTACAGGAAACTCATCTCTTTCTACGTGGTGAAGATGAGCATCAATTTTTAATTCGGATAATTTATTTTTCTGTTCCTGCAGAAAGGTATCATTCACATCTACTAAATGATACTCGGTAGGTAAACCCCTCCAAAATTTCCTGTGTGGTAAATTACCAGCACCAATTTCCAAAATAGACATACCGTTCAAATTGATATTTCCTATTACTTGATAACCCCAATTATTAACTATTTCACCTACACCTCCTTTTTGGGTTTTTGTATAAAATTCATTATAAAAATTCAGCCACTCTATCCAATCGCTATGATTGACATCAACGTTTACTCCATATTTTTCTCTATTGCCCCAAAGAGGGTTCCTAACAATCGATGGTAAAAATTTCCTAATCATATTATCTATTCCTTTGAATTTTCAGCACTTCAATGAGTAAGTCAAACCCTGCTTTGTAAGCGATATCTTCATTTTTTCGGTAACTGTTTGTTGGAGACATTTCATATGTTAATTCTTTTAAAACCTCCCCTTCGTCTATCTTGTTTGTGACTCTGTGCAATGTCGCTTTTTGAATAAAATCACCGTTTTTAATGGCTCTATAGATAGAAGCTAAACCGCCATACTTTGGTATGGAAGCGCAATGAATATTCAGTAAGTCAAAATCATTTGGAAAGTTATCCCTTTTTACAATTAAACCGGCCCTAAACAATATGATTTGGCTTGGGCTATATTCTTTATACAAATTAAATAACTCTGCGTTACTCTCAATCGGTAGGACTGGAATTTTCAATTCAACATTTTTTCTTAAGACTTCTGCAAACATCATTCTCAAAACAGAAATGAATGGTAGTGAACCGCGCAAAATCAGTTTAAAGACTCTGCGGATATTAGAACTTCTATCCAATACAAAAATTACATTGTCATCAAAATTTAATTTTGAAAAAAGCCTTTTGGTGATTTTATCTTCAGTAATTACCACTAAAGTTTTTGTACTCATACCCTACTCCCTCTGAAAATTAAATTTTTATGGAAAAACACCTTTCACTACATTAGAGATAGCATCTACAGCAACTTTCTTCTTCCTACTAACAGAAACAGACTCCACCCTACGCTTGTAAGCAACATCCCATTCCTCTTCAGTGTTGCGTTGTTCAACTCCCCTGTTTTATCTTAAAGTAAATCTCGTAATAATCTATTTCTTTTCTAAGATTTGAATATCAATAATTTTGCTTGTTTTATAATCAAGTGAATAAAATGTAGGGTTCTGCCTTTTAAAATTTTTAAATTTTTTTTCTAGTATATTATACTCATAAATTAAATTGTCATCAGTATTAATATCATAATTATTTTTAAGCCATTCATTATCAAAAATTTCTAATTTTATTGGTTTGTAAGATGAATCTTTACCAATAAGATCAACCCAATTTTTTTTCTTCATATCATTAAGATTTTGAGATTTATATAAGTTTCCAATTTCAGCATCAATATACGATTTTTTATTTGAAATTTTATTTAGAGATTTATTCGTTAAAAAAACCCATTTACTTGCTTTATCACCAATCCAAAAAGCATTTTGAAAACTTTCTAATGCTGTTCTAGCTATTCCTGTATAGCATATCAAGGCGAGATAACCATTAGGTTTGAGTACTTGTTTGACCATTTCAAACATCTCTTTAGTATAAATATTTGATGCTCCGCTAGAATTTGGATGTTGTACCCCAATTTGAATTAAATCATACTTTTCTCCATTCGCCATAGCTCGTCTTAAAAATCTCCTTCCATCCATTATATGTAAATCTACATTTTTATGATCAAAAGATTTACCAAGTGAACTTGGCTTAGAGATGCTTTTCCATGCTTTTATCATTTCTTCAGAAATTTCAACAACATCAATTTTCTCAAAATTTGGTAAATCTTTCACAAAAAAATGAAACAGACCACTACCTATTCCAATTTGCATCATTTTTGTTGGTCTAAATTCAGAATCAATAGCCATTAAACCAGATAAATTATAAATATGAGCTGCACTTGGTTCAATTAAGTTAGCTCTTCCAGAATCTCTTCTTGATTCCAATAACTTAACATAGTTTTTATTTGCATGAGGAATAGCTGTTACTATTCCTGATCTACCTTCAAAAAATCTAATTGGCACTACATCTTTATAGGCTTGGCTATAAAAGTTATAGGGCAGTGAAAAAGTAAAAAGAATTATAATTCCTGAAGTAAATGCAACCCATGGATTAGAGAAAAATTCCTTAATATAATTATTATTTAGATTTCTTTTTAAATAAATACTCTTAATAAATGAAAATGAATCCTCATGAATAAGAGTACAGCCGATCAGTGAAATTAAAAGTAAAACCAACATACATCCCCATGTACCTATTAAACCAATTAAAATAAAAGTAGTTATTAAAACTCCTAAAATATTTCCAATTGTTGAAAAACCTAGTAAACTTCCAAAGTTTTGTCCTACATTTTCAATTTTTGTAGTGATAATTTTATTTAATAATGGGAAATATCCTGAAAGAAAAATTACTGGAATCATAATTATAAACAGATACTTACCAGAAATAGAAAATTCAGATAAAAAATCTACACTCACCATTTGAGCTACTGGAATCTTAAAAATTAAAAGTACACTTACTAATGTGCAAAATAACAATACATAACTTAAATTTTGAATTCTTTTAGCTGTTTTTAATTTGTCACATATAATTCCTACAAGAAATTCGCCTAAAGCCATAAATAAAAGATAAATAGCTAGAATAATCGGAAATAAAGTTGGTAATGGTTTGTATAGATAAACTAGTATTCTAAATGAAATAATTTGTATAGCTAATGTTGAAAATCCAAAGCATATAGATGCAACTTTATATCTATAATCTATTAAATTAATCTGTTTTAAATTATCATTATTAGTAATAATATTATCATTACTGAGTTTTGAATTTAGAAATATTGTGTAAATACCTATCAAAAAATTACATATAACAGCGACAAACAAACTTTTTTGCAAGCCAACAAGTTCAATTAGAATTAATCCAGTAAAAATTGCGCCTAATGCAGCACCAACAATATTAATTCCATAAAATATTCCAATTAAACTTCCTATATTCAAAATATTTTTTTTTAATGAATCTATTAATAATGGTGTAGATACACCCATAAGAAAAACTGGTAAAATTAGTAAAAAAAGATTTACTAAAAGATCAGAAAATGGATTTGGTACCAAAATTTCTGATATTATACCATTACCAGCTCTTATAATTTGATTGGATAAAAGACCGTAAAAACCAATTACTAATTCAATTATGCCATAAATTATTAATAGTTTATTATTATAAAGTTTGGTAATCTTACCACCAACAATTGAACCGAATCCTATCCCTGTCATAAAAATAGCAACAACTATAGAAACAGCTATCCAATCTATACCAATTTCTTGGCTAAGTATTCTTTGCCATATTACTTGATAAATTAACGAACTAAACCCTGAAACAAAAAGAATACAAGATAATGATATTACTTTAAATTTATCAGTAAAAATATTCATTTATTAAAATTGTTGCTATGTTTTAAATAATTGCAGAGTAATCTACACCATATTTTTCGTAATAATTTATAGCATTCTTAACAGTCTCATTTAAAGGAATTTTTATTAAATTTCCTCCAAAATCAGATATTGTTTTTGAAGAATCTAATAAAATTGATGAAGCTTCATTTGGTCTAATTTCTTTGATCTCTGGTTCAGGATAATGGTTTAGTTTCATATTCGAAACCACAAGGTCATATAATTCTTTGATTTGAATACTCTTACCTGATGAAAAATGATAGGCTCCTTTCCCAATTCCCTCAGATGTTTTTACAGCAAGATTTACTAGATCATTAACATCCACATAGTCTCTTCTAGCCTCAGTTACATAGCACTTTTTTTTTTCTTTCAATCTTTTATAAAAAGTTGGAAGAGCTCCTGCTAAATTTCTTGGACCAATTACATTTGACAGCCTAAAAGAAACGTAATCAAGACCAGAGATTTCTAAGTAATCTTCTGCTGTTGTTTTAGAAATAGCATAACTACTATTAGCTGGTAATTTTGGGTGATTTAATGTGATTGGTTTCTCTGTTGGTTGGATTCCGTAACACAATGCCGTTTGAAAGTAAACAAATCTTGATACTTTTAAATCTAGGCTATTTTTAATTAATATTGCTCCTCCAACACAATTTGTGAGAGTATGATCATACCAATCATTTGGGTCTTTGTAAGACGCGGCAGTATGATATACAATATCAGGTCTTGCATCTTCCATTATTTTTTTTACAAGAACGTTATCACTTATTGATCCAATCGTTACATTTAGATTTGGATGTTCAGATAAATGAAATTTTTTTCCAGTAGATAGGTTGTCTATACCGTATACTAAATAATTTTTATTTAAAAAGTATTCAGCTATATGAGAACCTATTTGACCAAGAATTCCGGTAATAAATATATTCACAAAAGGAAGATTATATGATATTAAAACATAATTCAATGCTTGGCTTTTATAATTATACGTCTATTCTATTAAATGAGCTTAAGAATAATTTAAAAAAAAACTTTCTAGGTAGTTTTCTTGGTCCATTCTGGCTTTTAATAATACCATGTATTTTTTTTCTTATATATTACTTTATTTTCGTAAAAATTTATAATATTCAAAGACCAAGTATAACTCAGGAGAGCTTAGTAATCCTTATGTTTGTAGGGATCATAACTGTGATTTGTTTTGTAGAAATGTTAAATTCATCCTTTTTTTTTTTAAAAACACACTACTTAACAAGTGTAAACTTCAATATTCCAATTAACTTATACTTTTTGTTAGAAACACTAACAGCCAGTTTTAAAATATTTATTGCTTTATTAATAAGTTTTTCAGTAAAAATAATTTTGAATGAATTTTCTGTTATAACATTTTTTCTTACTTTTGTTTTAATGTTTTTTTACATAATTTTTTGTTTAGGTATATTAAAGATACTTTCCATTCTTACTTTTCTATCAAAAGATATTTCGCTTGCTGTTAGATATTTTTCGATTGGTTTGATTGTAATAAGTCCAATTTCATACACAATGTTAATGATTCCAGATAAATTACAAGTATTAATTTTTCTAAACCCTCTTTCTTATTTCTTATTTTCTTTTCAATCACTTGTAATTTTTAATGAAATACCATCGAAAGAATTAATTTTTGGAGTTACAATATTATCTATGACTATATATTTAGTTGGAAGTCTTTTTTATAATTTTAGTATAAAAAAAATTAGAGTTTTTTAATGGAGACAGTTTTAGAAATAAAAAATGGCTATTTTGCCTATACTAGTCAGTCAATCGCTAGTGTATTTATGAAAAAAAAAAACAATTTAAATGTTATTAAAAATTTGAATTTTGAAATTAAACAGGGAGATAAAATTGGTGTAATTGGAAAAAATGGTTCCGGAAAAACTACTTTACTCAAAATATTATCAAATAGATACACACTTGATAGTGGAATATTTAAATCTAAAATAGAATTTTTTCATTTAGACACAGAAAGTTTTGGATTTAATAATGAAATATCTGGTGACGAAAATGTTAGAAATATTCTTAACTTAGCTTTCAATAATGATAAAATAAAACTTCAGAATTCTTATATCTTTATAAAAAAACTAAGTGAACTTTCTAATTATTTCAAATCCCCTTTAAAAACTTATTCTTCTGGAATGAGAGCAAGAATTTTATTTTGTACAGCAATTGCCATTTTAAAAACAAAATTACATGAAAATAAAAACTGCGGGATATTAGTAGATGAATTATTAAGTGCAGGAGATATTTTTTTCAAAAGTAAAATTCAACACACGTTAAACGAAATTCTTAACAATCCAAGACTAACGTTAATTATAGTTAGTCACTCGAGTTCAGACATTATTAGATTTTGTGATAAAGCAATTTATTTAGAAAAAGGAAAAATTAAAAAAAAAGGGCAGGCTTTAAGTATCATAAAAAAATATGAGGATGATCTTTACAAAGAAATGAAAACATTCAAATCAAATGTGCGTGAAAATAAAACCGACCATGGTATTTTTTCTAGTAATTTTTTTATAAAATCAAGCAAGGTTCTACAAAATCATTCAGGATTGAAGTTCACTTCAATTTTTTTACAAGGCATAAATAATAAGAAAATTAATAAATTAAAGTGTAAGGATGGTTTTAAGATTTATTTTGAATTAAAAAATACATTAAAAAAATCTTTACCGTTTAGAATATCACTTACTTTTTTTTCACCAAATGGTGATTGGCTATATAATTATCAGTCACCAATGTCATTATTTGATATAACAAAGAAGAGTATTCTTAGAAAAGAAATAATTTTTCAGCATAATTATTTTAATAAGGGTCCAGTTCTTTTGACAATTGGATTACATAAAACAAAAAAAAAAATTCGTTTAAATGATCATTATCAATTGTTTAATAGATCATTTGTTTTGAATATTATAGAGGGTAACAATAATGCATTATTTGATAAAATTCCGGTAAAGTTTCAGTGAAAAAAAAAAATATTGGGATAATTGGCTGTGGAAAGCAAGGTCTAAAAATTATAAAAATTTTAGCTAAAAGAAATTATAAAATATTTATTTTTGATAGTGATAAGAAAATATCTGAAAAGATTCCAAAAGAATATGATGTAGTAATTAAAAAAAAATTTAATGACTTACTTGATGAAAAATCAATAGAGGCCTTTTTAATTTTGACTCCTACATCTACACATTATGATTATTTACTCAATTTAATTGAACACAATAAAAAAATATTTTGTGAAAAACCATTTGTAAACAATTTAACTGAATATAAAAATTTAAAAAAAAAAATTTATTTATCTAATTTTAGGAAAAAAATACAAGTTGGATATGTTTATCGATATGCAGAGACATATCAACTTATTAATAAATTAATCAAAAAAAAAGAGTTAGGTGATGTTTTGCATTGTAATTTAAAAATTTATGGACTCGGAGCACACAAAATATGGAAACATCAAAATAAATTCTCTGGAGGGGTAATTTTTGAAATGCTAAGTCATATGATTGACCTATCGGGGTGGTTATTTGGACAATGTATTCAAATAAAATATGTTGATAAAAAAATCTTTAAAAAAAAAAGAATTATCGAAGATAAAATAGTCAAAATAGAAACACCAGATTATTGTTTAGCACAATTAAAATTTAAAAATAATTTAACTGTAAGTATTGAATCAAATTTTTTTTCTAAAACTTTCTATCAATCAATAGATTTAACTGGAAATGATGGATTCATTCATTCAAATATTAATGATAAAACAATAAAATTAATTTCAGATAAGACCTCTGTTTATAAGATTGATAATTCAAATATGTTTGAAAAACAAATATTAAGTTTTTTAAATAATAAGGAAAGAATTTCATATTCTAATTTCAAAGATAATTATCAAAATCAGTTGCTTATTAAGAAAATAAAGGAATTTGAATGAAAAGAATTTTATATCTTACAGGATGCGAGTTTGGTGATACCTACAGAACACAATTAGAAACTAAATACTTATCTAAGTACTTCCATGTTAAATCAGTTGGAGTTATAAATAGATCCAAAGAACTATATTTTAGGAAATCTAAGAATTTAGACATTATAACTATTGAGAATAAACTAGACTATTCTTATTTCTTCTTTTTTCTGTTTACACTTCTATTTAAATTAATTCTTAAAAATAAAATATCGTTTCTAATGAGGTATTTATTAATAACATTTGTATTTCTAATACTAGAGTTTTTTTATTTAATAATTTATCCAACATATGTTGCAATAAAAATAAAAAAGAATTTTCTGATTAATAAATTCATATATTTTTTTAGAATTTTTTTTTTCCTTAGATCTTCTCTACCAAACAAGCAAAATAAATATGCCCAACCAAATACTATAACAAAATGGTTATTTTGGTTACCTACAAATAAAGTAGAAAAAAACAAAATCAATGAATATGAAAAAGTCCCTATTTATACTTTTTTTAATTTTATAAGAATCAAATTAAGAAGAAATTTTTTATTATTAATTTATTGTTTAAAAAAAAAAATAGATTTTGAGATTATAAGTGTAAAAGACTTTGATGGTCTTGTGTGTGCCTCAATTTTTAAAATCTTAAATAATTGTAAATTCATTTATAACTCATATGAATTTTTTCCTTTTGAATGGTCGGGAACTAATAAATTTCAAAAAAATGTTTTAATAGCTTTGGAAAAGCTATTTATAAATTCTCCAGATCAAATCGTATGTGTTTCTCGTTCAATGATAAAATTATTTAAAAATTATTATCATCAAGAAAAAATTATCGATATTCCTAATGTTGACTTACTCTCAAAAATTCCGAAAATAAAAAGGAAAACACAATCAATAAACTTTATTTATCAAGGTGGCATAGCACCATATAGAGGTGTAGTTTCTTTAGTAAAAAACTGGCCAACTAATAATCATTACAAATTAACAATTAGATCTTCCGAAAACTTATATTTTCAAAAATTAAGAGAATATTGTTTAAATAAAGATTTGAGAAATATTCAATTTATAAAAATAAAAAAAAATAAAGAATCTTTAAATCAATCATTAAAATTTCTTCTAAATTTTGACGTTGGGGTAGTTTCTTTTTCAAATAAATGTGATAATTATCAGATTGCTTCACCAAGAAAATTTTCTCACTACATTCAATCGGAATTACCAATTCTAACAAGTGATATTGAAGATTTAAAACATATTGTAATAAAATATAAAATAGGCAAGGTCTATAAAACAGATAGCAAGATTGATTTTCAAAGAGTCTTAAAAAAATTTAATTTGAAGACACTAAAAAATTATAAAGAAAATACAAGAAACTTTAAGAAAAAATATTATAATTTTGGGAATTTTATAAAAATATATCAAAAAATTTATAATGAGAACTAAAAAAATTTTAGTTGTTTATCATCAACATCGTATACCACTTAGAAATACAATTTTAAAATATATTAAATGTTTTGAGAAATATTCAAATCATGAAGTTTTTTATTATAATTGCCAATTTAGATGTCCCTTATATTTAAAGAAGATTAATTGGAATCTAATAATTTTTCACACAACTTTTTTAATTACCAGATCGACAATAGGTTTATTTAAAAAATTAATCACAAATATTAATTTTTTAAAAAAATATGAATGTTTAAAAGTTGCTTTACCTCAAGATGAGGCAGCTGGAGGAAAATATCTGTGTGAATTTTTTAATAAATTTAAAATTAATTATATTTTTAGTATCCTTTTTAAAGATTCAGATATAAAAACCATCTATTATAATTTAAAAAATAAAAATAAAGTTAAAATTGTTAAAGTTCTCTCTGGATATGTTGATTCATCTGAAATCAAACATTATG
>MDTD01053647.1_pt1 | contig 10330 bp, 11 predicted proteins | sample 811221 | NCBI WGS metagenome assembly MDTD01 (sample SAMN05326646, study PRJNA326480) | marine metagenome | isolation source: seawater | place: Pacific Ocean: South West | collected 2011
TATGTATTTAGACATTTTAGGATTCCAACGTCTAGTTTGATGCCCAAAATGAGCACCAGCTTCCATCATTTCGGAAAGAGTTACAACAGCCATTTTTTAAAAAGGTTTCGGGTTAGCCTCCATCTGACGGGTATTTAAATTAAATAACCCGAAACTGCCAGATGTGTGAGATTATATTTTCAATATATTAGCAAATTGATAACCCAGTTTAAAAGATTATTTATTAATATTTTTATACAGTTCTCTCACATAAATAAAATTAAGAGGTATTTTAACTATTTCTAATGCCAAGGAATTTTTATCATATTTAATTAAAAACTTTAATAAGGGCATAATCGTATTAACATTAATTAAACCTCCGAGGCATAATATCTCCCATAGTGACCTATGTAAGAAAGTTAATTGAATAATAAATCTAACTCTAAGATTCGGATGTTTTCGATAAAACAACAAAGCCATTTTTGCTCTTTCAGACTCCTTTTTAATTAATGACTGGATTTGTTCACATTTAAAGGGTGGATGCCAATGAAATCCTTTAGCTTCTGGACATTTTATTAATTTAACTCCAATCTTTTTTAATCTTTCTCCAAGTTCTAAGTCTTCCCATCCATACAAACTAAAAGAGTCATCAAATAATCCTACTTTTAAAAGCAACTCTTTTGATATCGCAACATTACCTGTAGCAAAATAAGCAAAAGAAATATCTGTAAGTTTATGGTTCTCTAAATGTGGATTTTGGAAGTTTGATGTATTGATTACAGATCCATATGTAAAACATTTTTTATTAAATCGTTCCCAATAATCTGTTAATTTATTAACATGACTTATTAAGAAATCATCAACTACGACTAAGTCACTATCAATAAAAATTATTACTTCATTTTTAGATTTTGTTACCCCAAGATTTCTTCCAATTGCTGGTCCTCCATGCTTTTGTTCATAAAGGACAACATGAGGAAGAATATCTCTATTCGCATTGATCCAATTGATTGTTCCATCTGTTGAACCATCATCAATAACAACAACTTCATAAGAAGATATCTTAGTATTCAACTTTTGATTTTCTAGTGCTAATAAACACTTTTCTAAAATAGATTTTCTATTATAGGTAGGGATAACGATACTTATATTCATAACGATTCATAACCCTCTTAGAGAAAAATAAAAATTTATTTACATCAATTTTAATCAGCAGCTCCTCCATTATTTATTGTACCTGATACGTTATTTCCACCATCTGATCTAACCTCGCCTCGTAGTTTTCTTTTCTTAAACTTCCTAGCGTATGCTCTGTTACGTTCTTGTTTCTCTTTTTTTAAATTTCTTCTCTTAGCCATAAATAAAAATATTTTTTTTATTTTAACTCACGGTGGGCACTAAATATCTTGCCATCTTCCATATTTAATATCCTATCGGCCATATCTGAAATCCTAGGATCATGAGTTACCATCAAAACTGAGCAATTTTGATCTTTTGCTAACTTTCTTAAAAGAGATACAATTTCCCTTCCTGTAACACTATCAAGTGCAGATGTTGGTTCATCAGCAAGTAATAATTTTGGACTAGCAGATAAGGCTCTAGCAATTGCTACTCTCTGCCTCTGACCTCCAGATAAGTCGCTAGGGAATTTTTTATGATGTTCCTCTAATCCAACTTCTGACAACCATTTTCTAGCAATTTCTCTTCTTTGTAAATATGTCAAACCTGTAATTAAATCGGCTCCCATTTGTACATTTTGCTCAGCTGTCAAGCATCTTAATAAATTATGACCTTGAAAAATCATACCAATATTTCTCCTTAATTTCTGACTAACCCTTCTGGAAGCACCATTTAATTCCATATTCAAAACTTTTAGACTTCCCTCCTGACAAGTTCTTAAAGCTCCTATTAATGTTAATAGTGTTGTCTTTCCACAACCTGATGGACCTTTTAATAAAACTAATTCACTTTTTTTTATATTTATATTTACCCCGTCAAGTACTTTCTTCCTATTTTCTCCTACACCATAAAAATGACTTAGATTATTAATCAATACAGTGTTTTGATAAACAACACTATTTTTTAAATGATTTATTCTTTCCATAATTAATTAAAAGATTTCAGCAGGATCAGCATCAACTAATTTACGCATAGCTATAGCAGCAGATCCCATACACATAACAAGAATCAGTAAGAAAATAGTAATTGATTTATTAGAGTCCATGATAATAGGAAGTTTAGTAGAATTTCTAATAACCGCATAAAGTAATTGACCAGAAAAATATGCTGGTAAATACCCAAATAAAGCAAGTAAGAAACCTTCTCTAGCTACAACAAAAAATAAAGATTTTAACCTATATCCCATTGCCAATAAAGTTGCGTACTCAGGGAGATGATCGGTTACGTCACTATAAAGAATTTGATAAACAACCACGCATCCAACAACGAAACCCATAAAAGCCCCTAAACTAAAAATAAAACCTATAGCGGTACTGGTTTTCCAATAATTTTTCTCAAACTCTATAAATTCTTCTTTGGTTAAAACACGAACATCATTAGGCAGAGAATTATTAAGTATTTTTGAAACGAATATTGGATTCGCTTCATCAGTTAGCTTTACTAAACCAATTTCAATACTTCCTTTTGGATTCGCAGGGAAAAGCCTTAAATAAGTTTCCCTACTAGTAATTAAATTTCCATCAGCACCAAATGAGGGTCCTAATCTAACTAAACCTTCAACTAAAACTCTTTTACCAGCTACTTCTGTTTCAACCTTAATCCCGCTTTTAAACCATTCCTCAATTGGTCCAAATTCTGGCCTTGATAAACTATCAAAAAGGACTCTTCCAGGGTTCTTTAAAAGACTTGCTTTCTTGGAGAAATCTTTATCAAGAAGAAGAGAATCTTCAGGATTAAAACCTAAAGCTAAGATTGATCTTGTTTTTAAATTTTCTGGATTCCTCCAAAGAAGATAATTTAAATTTACAGGTGCAACTTTCTCTACTTTACTTTGGGCAAGCGCTTGAAAGAGTCTTCTTTTTGGAAAACCGCTCATACTGATTGAACTTTTTGAACGTGGACTAATCAGAACCAAATCTGCATCTAAGAGTTTATGAATAGTTACACTAGTATCAAAAAGACCGTCTCGAAAACCAATTTGCATAAACATTAAAATTCCAGCAAAGCTTATACCAGCAATAGCAACTAGCAATCTAAGAGGTTGTCTACTTAAAAGAAGCCATGCCAATGGTATCTTTCTAAATTTAAAGAAATTCATTTAGGAATAAACCGAGCAATTACTTTCATACCTGCAAAGCTTTTTACTTTATCTATAGATTTTTGATCCAATTTAACAAAGACTTGTACTATTCTTGCATCAGCATCTCCTGTGGGATCAGTAGACAATACTTTTCTTTGCTGAACTTGAGGATTTATTCTTATAACTTTCCCATAAAGTAAATCTTTAAATCCACCGTTCTCACTAGTTAACTCAACATTTTGCTTTACAAAAACTCTATCGATATCAGACTCGTATACTTCAATCAAAGCTTCCATCTTTTGACTTGCCCCGATCTCCAAAACACCTTCTGAATTTGACCTTTCGCCAGGCCTGGTATTAATAGACAATATATATCCATTGATTGGACTACGGAGTTGAGAATTAAAAAGATCTATATTTAAAGAATTAATTTCTGCAAGATTTATCAATTTTTCCTTTTGCAACTTTAATAATTCATCTTTCTTTTGAGCAAGTAATACTTTTGAATATGCATTTTTCTTGACAGCTAATTCATATCTTTCTATTTGATCAATTTTTAATAATATTTCTTGTTCATTTGTTTTCAGTAAACCCTCGTTTTTCTCTAAATCAGCTTTTAGTTTTTCCCTGTTTTCAAAAACAACTAAAATAGTTCCTTTCTCAACGAAGTCACCTTCCTCAACAAGTAATTTAGAAACTCTAGGGAAATTTCCAAATTGACCCATTGGAGAGGCTAATTTTCTAATCTCACCTGCGGGAGAAAGTTGACCCAAAGCAGCTACACCTTTAATTTCAGGAATGATATCAAGCTTTTCTTCAACATTTAAATTATTAACTCTTTTATTAGTACATGAAATATTACTAATAAGTATTGGAGTAAATACTAGTAAAAAATAGAAAAAGTTTTTGAAATTAGTTATTAGCATTAGAAATCAAATAGAACTTCTTTTATGTAAGTATCCACCCAGTTCTTATTGAAATATTTAAGTAAAACTGAACTTGTTTTTTCGTTTTTCATTTGCTGTTTGCAATAATTCCTTTGAAAAATGACTCTTTCTCTAATAATCTCTTTTTCAAAATCAGGTTTAATCTTTTTACTGTAATTAATTAGTATAGAAAGATATTCATCTACAACATTATAAAAACAATTCTCTTCAATTTGGTTAACAAGAGAAGCGAAAAGAACATAATTGGAAAAAATATTACCCCAATCTGGAACATCCCTAATAATACTAAAACCATCTTTATTAACATTTTTTACTAGAGATTCAATGTCATATATAGCTGTTTGTGAAACCGGTGATAAATCAACTATTGCTGCAGAAACGATATTACGAGTCTTAACTAAATCAAGACCAAAAATTGGTATATTAAAGGATGGATCAGGAAAAAAGACACAATGAAGAATCTTTAGATTATTTGAAAACTCTGCTATTTCAACATGTAGTTTTCTAAAGCCTTTTGCTTTATGAAACTCATTTTCAATATAAAATTCATTTCCTTTGTCTTTCCCACTAATATTTATAAATTCATGATTGGTTTTAATGACTTCAAGATTATCCAGTAAAGATCTTTTTTTTCCAATATTTTTTACTAACTTCAAAATAAATGGATCTATGCAATTTGTTTTTGTAACTGTGTCTTTCAATTGTATAAATACTTATACATAGATTTTAGAGAATTTTTTTTTAAATGGATATTGGAAATGTTAAATACTGGAAACATCCTAGTAAAACAAAATTTGTTTTCATTGAGAATGATTCTTTTCAATTAATTTCAGTCGATATATGGGTGAAAGCTGGTAAGTCTTTTGAAAGATGTAGGGAAGATGGACTGGCTCATTTTCTTGAACATATGATTTTTAAGGGGAATAATTTGCTATCTCAAGGTGAATTTGATTTAAGAATTGAAACTCTTGGAGGATTAAGTAATGCTTCAACAGGATATGATGATGTGCACTACTATATTGAAATACCAAAAAAGAATTTTAAAGAAGCTATCTCGCTTTTATTTAATTTAGTTTTTCTTCCAAAATTTGATTACGAGCAATTCAATCTCGAAAAAAGTGTAATCACCGAGGAAATACTTCAATTTAAAGATCAGCCTGAGGAACGAGTATTCAATTACTTCTTAAGCCGAATTTGGTTAAACCATTTTTACGGCAAATCTATTTTAGGTTCAGAAGAAAATATAGAAAAATTATCTGTTAAAGATATTGAAAATTTTCATAATAGACTCTATAAAAGTTCAAATATATGTGTTGCTATTGCAGGGGATTTACCTAAAAATTATTTAGAGATTTTAAAAAACCAACAAATTTATTTTTCAAAAAATGAATCATTGAGTCCAAAAACAATAAGGAAAAAAGATTTTTCTATTAATTCCACAAAAGAAATTGTTCTTTTCGAAAAAATAGAATTTTCAAGAATTTATATGGGTTGGCAATTACCTAGTTCAAAAAATCAAAGGTTAATACTAGGTTTTGAAATCTTGGCATCAATTTTGACTGATGGGAGGAGTAGTGTTCTTACAAAACTATTAAAGGAAAAAAATTATCTAGTTGAATCAGTATATTCTGATGTAAGTCTCGGTGAATTTGGAAGCTTATTTTTAATAGAAGCTTCTTGTCTTAATGAAAATATTTTAGAAGTAGAGAAAATAATTAATAATGTTATTAAGAATTTAATTAATTGCGAAAAAATAAATAATAACGATCTTAAAAAAGCAATCAGAATAGTAAAAAGTAGTTATATTTTTAATCTAGAAACGGTTTCTCAACTCACAAGTTACTTTGGTAACCATCTACTATGGGGAAGACAAAACCCTCATGAAGAACTTGAAAGAAGCTTTGAATATTGGAGTAACTCTAATAACTTTAAGAATTTGATAAAATTTCTTGCAAAAGAAAAATATACTTTAATAGCTAAAAGAAAATAATGAATTTATATTTTTTTGACTCGGATAAAGACATAAAAATTGCGAACATTTGGATTAATGGAGGAAGTTCTCTTGATAACAAAGCAAAGAAAGGAATAAATCATATTTTATGTTCCCTTTTAACTAGAGGATGTAAAGGTTATGATAAATTTTCATTATCTGAATATATAGACTCATATGGAGCTGAGTTAAATTACGAAACTTACGAAGATGGAATATTATTTTGCCTTAAAAGTTACAAGCCTTATTTTAAAGAAGTCTTTCCAATTTTATTGTTAATAACTCAAGAACCAAACCTTGATGAAAAGGAATTTCTATATTGCAAAAAAAATAATTTAAATATTTTGAGAAAATCAAAAGAAAATATTTTTAATATTACATATGAGAAATGGAGAAATATTGTTTTTAAAGATCATCCTTATTCAAATAACCCAAATGGAAATATAAAATGTGTAGAGAAGATTTCTTATGAAGATATCTTAAATGAATATGAAAACTTTAAATTTAGAGAAAAATTTTTATTAACTAACCATAAACTAAATAAATCAATAAACATTAAATCTATAAAGGGCAATTTAGTAAAGAATCAGGAACCAAATTTTCATGAGAATCTTAAAAGCAGATTTATCTGCCATTTTCAAAATAGTAATCAGATAACCATTATTACTGGAAATAAAACATGCTCTCATAACCATAATGATTATTTACCATTAAAACTTCTTGAATCGCACTTATCTTTTGGAATGAGCTCATTTTTATTTAAGTTGTTCAGAGAAAAGAATGGTTTAACTTATGATTCAGGAGTTTATTTCCCATTTAATAAATTGGATGCACCCTTTTGCATATATCTTTCTGTTTCAAACAAAAAAGCATTGTTTGCATTTGAGTTAACACAAAAACTTTTGAGAGATTTAATTAATAAAACTATGGGAAAAAAGGATTTATTTCTAGCAAAAATCAAGTTAAAAGCATTTATCTCATATAATTATCAAACTTTAGAAGATATATCTAGTAGAAAAGTCAGACTTCTAGGCTTTAATATAGATCCATTTTATGATGATTATCTATTAAACAAAATTGATAGTATCACTGCAGTAGAGATAATGAATATTGCATCTAAGTATCTTTCAAAACCTACTTTTAGTGTTAGCGGCAATAAAGTTTTATGTGAGAAAATGAAGGATTTGTGGCTTCAAAATTCTAATTAATAACTTTTTCTAGTTTGTCTTTATCGATAAGGAATTTACCTCTTCTAAACTTTACTTCCACAGTATCTGGAGATTTAATAGAAATAATTTCACCAACCTCATCAATTGCAACTAAATCTGGGGGTCGGAGCATTGGCATATTTTCAGAAGTTTTTAAATAAGGCAATGGTGCACTTAATTTAACCTTTTGATTAACTTCAAGACTCATAATAAATGTTTAGTAACGTGTAAATTTTCTTTAATTATTGAGAAATTAGTAACTTAAATATAATCCCATAAATCATAAATAAAAAAAATTCAACGAAATGATTTGTTTCATCATAAAATAATAATAAAGTTATTTACTAACGATGAATCCAAAACTAAAAACTATAATACTGTGGCTTTTACCAATATTTTTAGTAATTGGTCTTTCTTGGCAACTATTGTCAAACAATAATGTAGACACTCTAAAATCAAATGGGACCACGATTGCACCTAAGAATACTGCTGTTGCCCGTATGAGTTATGGAAGATTTCTTGATTACATAGAAGCAGGAAGAGTTACATCAGTTGACATTTTTGATGGTGGAAGAAATGCAGTTGTAGAAACAGTTGATTCAGATTTAGATAATAAAGTTCAAAGGCTCAGAGTTGATTTACCTGGTCTTACGCCTGAATTAATCAATAATTTGAAATCAGAAGGGATAAGTTTTGATGTGCATCCTGTGAAAACTGCTCCACCAGCACTTGGTGTCTTAGGTAATTTGTTTTTCCCAATTTTATTAATAGGTGGATTAATACTTCTTGCAAGAAGATCAAATGGAATGCCTGGTGGACCAGGTCAAGCGATGCAGTTTGGTAAAACAAAAGCTAGGTTTGCAATGGAAGCAGATACAGGAGTAGTTTTTGATGATGTTGCAGGTGTTAATGAAGCTAAGCAAGACCTCGAAGAAGTAGTAACATTCTTAAAAAAACCTGAGAAATTTACTTCTGTTGGTGCAAGAATTCCAAAAGGAGTGTTATTAGTTGGTCCTCCTGGAACTGGTAAAACACTTTTAGCCAAGGCAATTGCTGGTGAAGCTGGTGTGCCTTTTTTCTCCCTTTCAGGTTCTGAATTCGTAGAAATGTTTGTTGGTGTAGGTGCAAGTAGAGTTAGAGATTTATTCAAAAGAGCAAAAGAAAATAGTCCATGTTTAATTTTCATTGATGAAATTGATGCTGTTGGTAGACAAAGAGGAGCTGGTATCGGAGGTGGTAATGATGAAAGAGAGCAAACACTCAACCAGTTATTAACCGAAATGGATGGTTTTGAGGGTAATAGCGGGATAATAATAATAGCTGCTACAAATAGACCTGATGTACTTGATTCTGCATTGATGAGACCTGGAAGATTTGATAGACAAGTGACTGTTGACGCACCTGACATTAAAGGAAGATTATCTATTCTTGAAGTTCATTCTAGAAATAAAAAACTTGATCCTGCCTTAACTTTGGAAAGTATTGCTAGAAGAACTCCAGGATTTACAGGAGCCGATTTAGCTAATTTATTAAATGAAGCTGCAATATTAACAGCAAGAAGAAGAAAAGATACAATTTCTATTTTAGAAATTGATGATTCAGTTGATAGGATTGTTGCAGGAATGGAAGGATCTCCTTTAACAGATGGAAGAAGTAAAAGGCTAATAGCCTATCATGAAATTGGCCACGCAATAATCGGTTCTTTAGTAAAAGCTCATGATCCTGTTCAAAAAGTAACTGTTATTCCTAGAGGACAAGCTAAAGGTCTTACTTGGTTTACCCCTGATGATGAGCAGACTTTGATTAGTAAAGCACAATTAAAGGCTCGTATAATGGGTGCACTTGGGGGTAGAGCAGCAGAAGATGTAGTCTTCGGAAAAGGAGAAATTACAACAGGAGCTGGAGGAGATTTTCAACAAATTGCATCTATGGCTAGGCAAATGGTAACCAGATTTGGAATGAGTAATTTAGGACCTATAGCTCTAGAAGGAGGTAATCAAGAAGTTTTTGTTGGTAGAGATTTAATGACTAGAAGTGATGTCTCAGATTCAATATCTCGTCAGATTGATGAAAGTGTAAGAATAATGGTTAAAGATTGTTATAAAGAAACTGTTAAAATTCTTGATGATAACAGAGAAGCTATGGATAAATTAGTAGAAATTCTCGTTGAAAAGGAAACACTTGATGCGGATGAATTTATTAAAATTCTCTCTGAATATACTTCTATTCCTGAAAAAAACAGAACTCCTCAATTATTAAATTAAATTAAATTTAACCGTTAGAGGAAGGTTTTTTGTTTAAGACAAGGTCAATCAATCCATAATCAACAGCTTCTTTAGGAGACATGTAAAAGTCTCGATCGGTATCCTCTTTAACTTTTTCTAAATCTTGGCCTGTTCTCTCTGAGAGCTCTGTATTCAATCTTTCTTTCAAATAAAGAATTTCATCAGCTTGTATTCTAATATCACTGGCCTGACCTCTCGCCCCACCGAGAGGTTGATGAATCATTATTCGCGAATGTCTTAAACTACTTCTTTTACCTCTAGTTCCTGCGGCTAATAAAAATGCCCCCATACTTGCAGCCAATCCAACACAAACTGTGTGAATATCTGGTTTTACATGTTGCATTGTATCGAATATACCTAAACCATCATAAACTGATCCTCCTGGAGAATTTATATACATATAAATATCTTTATCAGGATCTTCTGCTTCTAAAAAAAGTAGTTGAGCAACTATTCTATTAGCAGTATCACTAGTAACTGGCTCGCCGAGAAAGATTATTCTTTCTCTTAGCAACCTGGAGTAAATGTCAAATACCCTTTCTGTTCCACCTGATTCTTCTAATACTAAAGGGATCATAATAATATTTATCTGTTTATTAGATATTAACTATATTGAGTCAACATACGCTAACCTTATTAAGGTTTACATATAAAAAATTGAA
>MDTD01165018.1_pt1 | contig 10330 bp, 7 predicted proteins | sample 811221 | NCBI WGS metagenome assembly MDTD01 (sample SAMN05326646, study PRJNA326480) | marine metagenome | isolation source: seawater | place: Pacific Ocean: South West | collected 2011
CCGTCCAAAACCTCGATGTGTACCGCACCGAGTGTCCGAGCGTGTGACGCACCGCAAACCCTAAATGTCAACACACACGCGTCTCCACATGGATCAAACGGTCGCTTTGTACGTCGCCTGTCACCCTCGCGCGCGTGACACAAAAAGCGATCGAGGCGTGGTCTCTCTCGACGGGTCACGACTCGTCACGGTGGCCCTCCCTTCGATCGACCGCCGAGCGACGACGACCGTCCGTCGCCGTCGCTCGAGCGCGCGCGCGAGGGCGTCGCGTTCGATCGCGTAGCGAGGGAGAGGTGATGGGAATCGCGCGTCGCGCGTCGTCGCGCGACCGAGAGCGAAGGAGAGCGTCGTCGTGAGTCGCGCGAGGGATCGATGTCGACGCGCGTCGGGACGACGACGGCGACGAATCGCGCGACGACGACGACGACGACGACGACGCGCGCGACGGCGTTCGCGCGTCGAGGACGACGCGGGGCGACGCGCGTCGTGTCTCAGCGCCGAGGGACGATGGGGAACGCGTCGTCGACGCGCGCGAGGACGAGGACGAGGACGAGGACGAGGACGAGGACGCCGCGCGGCGGCGACGGCGCGCGCGCGCGCGAACTCGACGAATTCGGCGAACTCGGCGGTGGTGGTGACGAACGCGTCGGTGCGAGGCGTCTCGCGGGGAGGTCGAGCGGGGAGGCGGCGGCGGCGACGACGACGACGGCGGCGACGGAGCGGTGGCGAACCGCCGCGGCGTGCTGCGCGTTCGCCGTGGCGACGTGTTACGCGGATAGGAGCAACGTGTCGACGGCGATCGTGGCGATGAAGGACGCGTTCGAGTGGGACCGCGCGTCGCAGGGAATGGTTTTGAGCGCATTCTTTTATGGGTACGCGGTGACGCAAATCGTCGGTGGTGAGACCGCGGACGCGCGAGGCGGACGCGCGGTGTTGGCGTTCGGCGTCGGCGCGTGGAGCGCGGCGACGGCGTTGACGCCGATGGCGGCGCACGCGGGCGTTGGACCTCTGGTGGTGACGCGCATCGCGCTCGGTATGAGCGAGGGATTGGCGTTTCCCGCCGCGCACGCCGTCATCGCGAGTGAGGTGCCGCGCGAGCGACGGTCGACGGCGGCGGCGGCGGTGACGGCGGCATCGTACGCCGGCGCGGCTTTCGCGTTCGCGGTGACGCCGGGATTGATACGCGAGTTCGGGTGGGAGGGGGCGTTTTATGCGTTCGGCGCGCTGGGTGTGCTCTGGATTCCGTTTTGGTTGGCTTTGAGCGAGGACGTCGGTCGCGGCGTGACGCCGACGCCGACGCCGAGAAGAGACGACGAAAACGAAGACGACGAAAACGAGTCGGAGACGGCGCGATTGACCGGTCCAGTCGCGTCGACGTCCGACTGGCATCGTTCATTCGCCGTGTGGCAAGCGCTCATGCGCAGGCGAGAGGTTCGCGCGATATGCGTCGCCCAGTTTACTCAGTCGTGGGGCATGTACGGTTTACTCTCCTGGTTGCCGACGTACTTCACCGAGGCGCACGGCGTCGACCTCGGCGATCTTCCGGCGTTCACCTTCGTTCCGTACCTCTTACAGGGCGTCGTCGGACTCTGTGTCGGCGTCTACGCGGATGATCTCATCAACGTCAGGGGCGTCCCGGTGCGCGCGGTGCGTCGCGCCGCACAGTGCGTCGGCCACGTCGGTCCCGCGTGCGCGCTCCTCGTCGCCGCCGCGTCCGAAGGAAATCCAATCCTCGCCGCCGTCTCCGTCGACGTCGGTCTCGCCCTGAGCGCGCTCACGTTGGCCGGCGTCTCTGTATCTCACCTGGACGTCGCCCCTCGCCACGCCGGCGTCGTCTTCGGCACGGGAAACACCTTTGCCACGCTCGCCGGTGTCGTCGCCGTCCCCGTCTCCGGCGCCGTGCGAGACGCCACCGGGTCCTGGTCCGCTGTCTTCGTCCTCATCGCCATCGTGTACGTCTCCGGCGCCGCGTATTGGTACATCAACTGCGGCGGCGACGACGTCATCGACGTCGACGCCGAGCTCGTCGACGTCTCTCGATGACGCGCGCGCCGCAATGTAAACGCGACAGCCGTCCCCAACCGCCCACACTCATCGACGCGCATGCCCGCCCCGATTCCGAGCGCGCGCGCGCGCGAACAGCGCGAACGGTCGAAGGATGTCTGCGACGACATCACCAACGCGGTGCGCGCGCGCGACGAACGACGCGCGCGATGGACGCGGGGATGATGCGATGGATGCGTTTGAATTCGAGCTCGTTCCCCCTCGCGCGCGAATCGCGTCGCGACGACGGTGAGACTGACCGAGGCGCGACGCGCGCGATGCGAATAGATTGAACACTACGCGGCCGAGGGATTCGACGCCCTCGAAACGTGTCTGAGCGATGAGACGGACCCGGACGAGCGAACAAAGGTTGCGTTTAAACACGGGCTCGACGCCCTGTACGCCAAGCTGCAGTTGAAGATCGGGGATAACTTTACGAGGTTCGCGTCGCACGCCAACGCGGCGTGTTTTTCGATTCCGAGCGAGGTGATCGAGTACGAGTCGCGCGTAGAGGAGGTGGACGCGCTGCCGAGCGTGAGCGAAGAGAGTGAAGGGGCGCTGGATGCCGAGTTGAGAGCGCTTCGCGCGCGAATCTCTCGCGCGCGGGCGCTCAAGACGGCGAGCGAGCGAGAGTGCGTGAAGTTGGATAAGGAGTTGAAGTCACACGTGGAGGTTGTGGGAAGAATTCAAGCCATCGCGTCGGCGGTGGGGAAGGAAAACGCGACGGTGAAGGAGGGCTTGGCCGCGACGGGGACGATGGTGCACTCGGCGAAGCAGATGCAGCCGCTGTTGGCGCAGGCGGAGGCCATGCAGCGCACGGGTGGGTTCATGCCCGAGCGATCGCTGAGCATCGATCCGGTGGTGATGGCGAACAACGCGGTCAAGCAACATTTCATTCAGGGCAGTTCGTTGAGCGTCTTGAAGTCTCTCAACGCCAAGCTCGGCTCGCAAACGCAAATGGCGTGACGCGGCGATCGACGGTCGGGCGAGCTCGCTGATTGTAACACCATAGGTAAAAGTAAGACACGCGCGCGTCGGTCAAATCACGTCGTTCTCGCGCGCGCGACGACTGCATGAAAACACGATGATTTTTTTGAATTGCAACAAAGCGATCTCTTCAATCGTGGCGAATCGCGGCGACGCGACCCGACACGCTTTCGTCACCAACCTTTCATGTGACCGGGGTCTCTATACGTGCCCGGGATGCCACCAGCGGGCATGAATTTCTCCGTCAAACGAGTCCAGTACACCTTGAGCGTATCTAAGAGCATCAAAAGCGCGTTTCTCGTCTTCTTCCCGCCTCTGTTCGGATCGTAGCCGCCCAAGTTGGCGCCGTTCGGCGCCCCCGGCACGGTCACACCTCCCGGTAAAACGCTCTCATTGGCGGCGATGCTAATAAAGAATCCGAACGGTACGAACCACACGATCATGAAGAAAAATCCGAGCACGTACTCGGTCGAATGATACGTCTCGTGAAAGAATCTCACCCACACCCAGTGCGTCGCCCCGAGCGCCGCGAGCGACGTCAAAAACTCCGCGCTCGTGAACACTATGAACGGGAACCGCCTCAACATTTGCGAGTACGCGAACTGCGCGCCCGCGCTCACGAGCACGGTGAAGAACGGTTTACGATCGACGATCCACAACAACGCGTGCAAGACGTACGTCGTCTTGATCGACCAATCCAACACCTTCTTCGTTAAACGCGTGTATTCCTCCACCATCTCCGCGAGATAGTACAAACCTGCGCGCGCGACACACGCACCCATCATCCCGCATCGTCTCGTCAGTCTCACCCTCGCCGAACACCGCGTCCATCGCGCGCGACATCCCTCGCGCCCCGACGTCCGAACGATCGTCTCCCGCGCGCGCGCGTCGCGTCTCTTCGTCTCGCGCGCACCCGTCGCGAGGCACACCGCCATGAACACCAAGAACACATATCCCCCGACGTACACGAGCGTGTCACCGACCACCTCCATGTCGACTCGCGCGCGTCGAGCGCTGGGAAGTGTCGAGCGCGAGAATCGCGCGCGCTTTCGATGCGTCGCCCCAGCCCTCGAAATTCATCGCCATTCGTCGTCGTTCCGCGGTCCGCGATCGCGCTCATCGAACGCGTTCGGCGAACGATCGAGCGCGCGCGAGAGGGAAGGACCGCGCGCGCGCGCGATCGCGATCGCGTTCGATGAGCGCCGCGACGGAGGGCGGAGAGACGGGCGCGGCGAGCGAGGCGCTCGATCGAGTCGTGCTGCGATACCTGCACCGACGCGGGTACTCGAGCGCGGCGGGAGTGCTGCGCATGGAGGCGAAGATCGCGGAAAAGGTGCAGAAGGGTGAGACGGGAGTGGGAGGGGCGCTCGCGAGCGCGATGGGGGCGGACGCGGCGATCAGCGATCACTTGTTGTTTCACACGGAGACGGAGGCGGATCCTCGAGCGTTGGTCGACGGGTACGGCGCGCTGCGAGATTGGGCGCATAATTCTTTAGATTTGTACAAGGTACGCGATGCTCGAGCGCGCGAGGAGGAGGAGCGCGAGGAGACGATGGTCGGTGACGCGCTCGACGCGCGCGTCGAGACGCGAATTCGAGGGTTGGTCGGTTGGCGAACGCGCGCGACGCGGACGCGCGCGATGAGACGCGATGACGGGACGACTGACGCGCGATGACGCGTATTTTATTCGTAGACGGAACTCGTGCGCGTGTTGTTCCCGACGTTTGCGCACTGTTTCATCGATTTGGTCAAGAGAGGTCACACGGAGCACGCGAGAGAGTTGTACGCGACGTATCACGCGGATCACATGCGACTGTACGGTACAGATTTAGCGGCATTGAGCGCGCTGAGCGAGCCCGAACACGTGTTGGAAGATCCCATCGCGAGAAAGTTTTTGGATAACAAGGCGAGTCTGCGTCTGACGCAGTATTCGTTTGACTTGTTGGTGAAATTTTTGCACGCGCAAAACTTGATCTCCATGTTGAGCATTCTTAACAGCCACATGTGCGTGGAGGTCGTGAATGGCGATCCAAGTCCGTTCGAGGACGAGGCGGACGGAGCTGTCGTCCTCACGGGACGCACGCCCGAGGCACAGCGAAAGTTCAATAGCATCAAGGGTCGATGGGGATTGGTGGACTCGTGTCTGGAGATCGAGCGCTTGCGTCAGTTTAGAAAGGATACCAAAGAAAAGGAGAAGGAGAAGGCGGCAAAGGCGCGCGAGGAGGCGAAAAAGTCTAAAAAGGCGAAGAAGGACGCCACGAAGGAGACGGAGGAGGTCGAGGGTGCGGGTGAAGGGGACGCAGAGATGGAGGACGCTCCGCCGAAGAAGGAGGCGGATTACCCCGTCGCGATGCTCGAAAATCCTCCGAATGTCATCAAGGGGCGAGTGCCGATTCCGCAAATCGATTTCGACGCGCGCGAAGTCGCGATTGAGGACTTGCGATGGCGAATCAAGCTATCTAAGGATGTGTTACCCACGATTGCTTTTTTCACCTTTACGCACGCGCACGGTTTATTGTGTTGCGCCGACGCCACCGGCGACGTGTGCAACGTCGCTGGCGGGTTTTCCGATTCCGTCGTGCGCGTGTGGCATTTAGATGAACCCGGTGAGGGGGAGATGCCCAAGGACCGTGACTCGAAGACTGCAAGATCGATCCCCATGACTGAATTTGTCGGTCACAGCGCTCCGGTGCATCAAGTCACGTTTAGTCCGTGCGGCAAGTTTTTGCTCACCGCGTCCCGCGATTGCCAAGTTCGAGTTTGGAGCATGGAGCTCAAGATATGTCTATGCGCGTACGAGGGGCACATGTACCCGGTGTGGGACGTGCAGTGGAGTCCGTTTGGTCACTACTTTGCCACCGCGAGCCACGACCGGTGCGTCCGCGTGTACGCCATGGACACTCCGTTCCCCATCCGCATGTTCGTTGGACATCTCTCGAACGTCGATTGCGTTGCGTGGCATCCGAACGCCAACTACGTCGCGAGTGGATCCGCCGATCGCACCTTGCGACTGTGGGATCTGTCCGACGGCGAGTGCGTCCGCGTCTTCGCCGGGCACGCCGCGGGAGTTCGGTCCATAGTTTTCTCACCCGACGGGCGCACAGTCGCCAGCGGCGCGGACGACGGCCGAGTGTGCATATGGGATCTCACCAGAGCGACGTGCGTCGCCAACCTGAAGGGTCACGTCGGTCCAGTGTACTCGATGGATTACGCCGGCGGCGGCGGTTTGCTCGTCTCTGGAGGCGCCGACGACACCGTCAGGGTCTGGGACGCCACCGTTCCCGACTCCACCGACACCGAAGAGCCCGATCCAGATCAAATGGCCGAAGCGAAACCGACCACGACCGCGGTCGGCGTCATCAAGCGCATTCCGCTCGAGACTTTCCCGACGAAGAACACGCCCGTGTTCAAGGTGAAATTTTCGCGACGCAATCTCTGCGTCGCCATGGGCGCGCGCCGATCGAGCAAGTGAGCGCTCCCACGCGTCCGCGCGAAATACGTACGAGTTTATCCATCGCGTTAGTCTGTAATCACACCCTCCACGGTTAGTTTCACTCCTCGCGCGTTCCCGTCCGCGTCGCCGCGTAACCGACGCCTCGCGAAAAAGAGACAATCCCACTCCTCACCCCTCGCCTCGCCGCGCGTGACCGCGTCTTCGATGTCGTCGTCTCGCCTCTTCTCGATGCCTCCGCGCGTCGACCGCGGTCGCGCGGTCGCGCGTCGCGCGTCGTCGTCACCGCGCGCGCGCGCGTCGACCGCCGCCGTCGGAAATTCCGAGGACGCCGGCGCGTTCGTGCCGCGACGCCGACCGAGACGTCGGCGCGAGGAGGTGGACGACGACGACGAGGCGAACGCCGCGCGAGACCGTGTCGTGGGCGTCTCGCGCGCGTCGACGTCGACGGCGTCGGAGACGTACGCGCGCGCGTACGAGAGCGACGCCGAGCTCGAAGACGCGCGCGCCGAGGCTCGAGACGCGCGTCAACGTCGACGCGATGCGTTCGCGGCGCGTCGAGACGCATGTGAGGTTGTCATCGTCGTCGAAGGCGGCGCGGACGTTCGCGCGGTGCGACACAGGGGGGGATTTAGTCGAGACAGAGCCAAGGTGGTCGCGGCGCGACATCGAGGCGCGTTTCGGCGAAGACGACACGCGGAGATGGAGATAAAGCGTGAACGGATGGATGAGATCGAGCGATTGAGCGTCAAGTACGACGCGCCCATCGTGGTGTTGTTTGATTGCGATACCGCGGGTAGACAGTTACGGAACGCGTTTCTGACGCGTTTTCCGCGAGCGACGCACGCCTTCATGGGCGCGTTCGAGAGCTCGGCGAAAGAGGACGGTACGTGGCACGCGCGCGGAAACGTGGGCATCGAACACGGAGAGGGCGAGGACATAGCGCGAGCGATCGCGCGAGCGCGCAGGGCTGATCCGGAACGTCGAGCGTTCACGCGCGCCGACCTCGTCGAGTGGGGACTCGTGGCGGACGACGCGTCGGCGACGGATGTCTGGGCCGCGTTCGGCGGCGTCGTCGCGCGTCGACGTCTCGTCGGCGAACGTCTCGGCGTCGGCGATTGCGACGGTCGACAGTTATTGCGCCAACTCAATCTATTTTTCACCGAAGACGAGGTGCGACGCGCGCTCGAAGCGCTCCCGGCGCGAGGCGAACCGATTCCGCCCAAGATGACGGACGGTCGCGCCGACAGAGGCTACACGGCTCCGGGCGACGACGACGATTTCCGCGCACTTGGATTCGATCCGATGGCGTACGTACCACCGGGTCAGGCGCCTCCGGGATTTGAGTGAGCGATGGAACACGACGGAACGCGACGGAACGAGCGACGGAACGCGACGGAACGAGCGAATGAATGAATGAATGAATGAATGCGGATGGAAATTTGATTTAAAAAACTTTCAGTACCCCGTCAACTTCCCACCTCTTCCCACGATTTCACCGACGCAAAACCACGCGTACACCTCCGCCGCGAACACCGCGCTCGCACCCACCGTCCGCATGTCGATCTCCCCCGCGCGCGCGCGTCTCGCCGCCGCGCGCACCGTCTCCATCTCCGCCGTCGCGCTCTCGATCGCCCCCGGCACGCGCGCTAAATTCGTGTACACGAACTCTCGTCCCAAACGTTTCGCCCGCGCCTCGTCTTTCACGACGTACTCGGCGTTCGCCGCCATGGTGCGCTCGTACGCGCGCGTCACCGGGGGCGCGATCGCGTCGTACGCCTCTCTCGCGCGCCCGCGCATCGAGCGGGCGACGTCGAGCGCCGCGCGCGAGACGCGGTTCGCGAGCGACATGACGAACGCGCGCCTCGACGCGTCTCTCTCGCGCGCGCGAATCGCGTCGTCGCGGCGTCGCGGCGTCGAGATCGACCCGTGGGTGGACGGGTGGTGGAGGGTTTAGGGTTTAGGGCATAGGGTTTAGGGTTTAGGGTTGCGACGACACCCGTCTCGCGTGCCCGTGCTTTTTTTTCGAACGCGTCGACCCGACCACCGCGTTGTGGCCGTCGGAGACCCATGTACCTGAACCCTATACCCGCGCGCCCGCGACCGCCGAATCACGAATCATCGCGTCGACGTCGACCCCGACCGCCCGCGACGGGAGACGCGCGCGCGCGGGACCCTCGTTCGCGAGCGCGGAGGCGGAGGTCGTCGACGGCGTCGTCGCGGCGCGCGCGGGAGAGACGCGGAAGTCGGACGCGGACGTCGGACGTCGGACGCGGGCCCGGAAGTCGACGCGCGCGCGAACGCATTCGCGCGGGAGTCGGCGGGACGCGCGCGCGGACGTCGTCGACGCGGGGGGACGCGCGCGCGGACGTCGCGCGCGCGGGGGCGGTGATCGTCGGACGCGTTTTCGCGTCGTCGCGGCACGTCGAAAAAGGCGCGAGACGCGCGTGGGTGGACGACGGGGACGATGCGGTCGGATCGCGCGGAGGCGGCGCGGGGGACGCGCGCGGGGAGACGCGTCGGCGACCGCGACGCGAGGGACGTCGGTCGACGGAGGACGAGGACGACGGCGATCGTGTGGGCGGTGGTGTTGTGCGCGGTGGCGGTGTCGTGCGCGTGGTCGGCGGCGCGTCGGACGAACGCGGAGAAGCGGGAGAGTCTGGGCGACTCGGTGGCGGAGAGCGTGTTGACCGACGCGTTGCGGGGGGCGAAAGGGGGGGGTAGAGAGACGGTGACGTCGTTGTGGCTCGCGGCGAAGGTGTTGGCGTGTGCGAGCGCGGCGTGCGCGGTCGCGGCGATCGCGCCCGAGCGTGGGAGCGATGCGGGCGAGACGGAGGTCGAGGGGGCGGCGCCGGAGGAGCAGCGGGAGAAACGCTCGCCGAGGACGAGAGAGCCGAAGAGTTTAGAAGATGTTTTGCGCGCGAAAGAGGCGGCCAAGGAGCGTAAACGGAGAGTTCGAGAAGAACAAGAGTTATTGGCAAAGCAAGAGGAGGAGGAGCGCGCAGAGATTGCGCGCTTGGTCGTGTTAGAACGGGCGAGGCGCGAAGCCGCCGACGCCAGGGCGGCGGCTGAGGAGTTAGAGAGAAAAAAGAGAGAAGCGGAGGAGGAGGAGGAGAAGAAGAAGAAGAACGCGCTCGAGAAGGAGCGGACCGTCGAGGCTAAGGAGGAGGTAGCGCTAGCGTTAGATGGCGACAAACAGCGAGAGCAAGCGAATGAGGCTCAAAAGAAGACTGAAAAAGCGACGACGACGACTTTGGCGGACGGCAAGGCGAAAAAATCTTCCTCACCTCCGAATGGTCGCAGCAATGGGAACTCGTCGCCTAGAAAACAACAACCGGCGCCTCCGAAATCTACTGGACTCACACTTCGAAAGATTCCGATGCCGAGACCGATCGGCGCGGCGAAACCGGTCGCGAATGGCACGGCGGTGGCGCCCGCGCCGCGAGTGGTGGAACAGCCCCGTTTTAACGGCGTTCCGCCACTTCCACAGGGACCACCACCGGCGAGCGTGAGAATTGCCGCTGAAGCGAAACGAAACGCGGACAAGTCGAGAGTATGCCCACCTTTACCGCCGATGGCGCCTTTGGACGAGGTGAGGCGCATGGACGCGATTCACTCGCGAGGCGTCGCACCGCCGGCACCAGCGGCGGTGATGCTCAATTCGAACATCACGGAACAACAACCGGTATCGCCGAGATCACAGTCTCTCAAAGCACCTCCCGGTTTCGAGATGACGCAACCCGCTGCGTTGTCTCCGCGTTTCCACGCCGACGCGCCGGCGACGAAGAGAACATCCTTCGATCAATGGGACGTCGTCGATAGCACCATACAATCTTTCTTAGCCAGCAC
>MDTD01185218.1_pt1 | contig 10330 bp, 13 predicted proteins | sample 811221 | NCBI WGS metagenome assembly MDTD01 (sample SAMN05326646, study PRJNA326480) | marine metagenome | isolation source: seawater | place: Pacific Ocean: South West | collected 2011
ATAAATTTGTTAGTACTCATATTGAAATCTTAACCTAACACTAATGTTATAATGAAGGGAATGAAAAAAGTTTTTATATACGCATTCTCATTATTATTTTTAGTCCCAGCAAATAGTAGTGAAGTAAACCCACAAACCTTTATCGATATCAATGCTCAGTCTATGGTTCAGATTATAGTTAATAATCAAGATTTATTTGAATCTGATCCTGATCTTTTTAAAAAGAAGATAAAAGATATCTTTGAACCTATGGTCGATTTTAGAAGAGTTTCAGCCAGTGTTATGGGTAAGGACAATTATCTAAAGTCTTCAACTGAACAAAGATTAGAATTTATCGAGGTATTCAAAAACTCTTTGCTTGATACATATGCATCTACGTTAGCGCAGTGGGGAGACCAAAAAGTAGTAACTAACTTCACAAATAAAACTACATTTAAAAAGATTGAGGATGTAAATCAGGATCTGCTTACTGATTCAGATTCTTATCCAATAACATACAAAGTTAGAAAATCAGACGAAGGCTGGAAAATTATTAATATCATTGTTAATGGTGTCAACCTTGGACTAACTTTTAGAAATCAATTCAGGGCTCTTGCTGAAGAATTTGATGGTGATATTGATAAAGTAATTCTGAACTGGACTTCAGACGCAAACTTACCTGAATAATGGATCATGAAAAAATAAAGAGTATTTTAGAGTCTAACCTTGAGGACTCTGAGGTAATCCTGTCAAATTCGGACTGCAACTTAACACTCACAATAGTTTCAGACAAATTTATTGGACAAAAGGTACTCAATCGGCACAAAGAAGTTTTATCACACCTCAAGGAATGTTTTTCGACGGGTGAGCTTCATGCATTGAGCATAAAGACCTTGACTAGAGAGGAGTTCAGTCTTGGAAAAACTTAAAATCGTTGGTGGCTCAAGATTAGAAGGAGCAATAGAATGCTCGGGTTCAAAAAATGCTGCTTTACCAATACTAGCTGCATCGATACTTTCTGATAAAACTATCACATTCGATAACCTGCCTTATTTACAGGATATAACAACCATGTTCGAGCTTCTTGGTTCAATGGGAGTAGATATAGTTCTAGATGAGTCAATGAAGTTTTCTGTTGATTCATCAAATATTAAGAACTTTGAGGCCCGATATGAACTTGTCAAAACCATGAGGGCATCAATACTAGTTTTAGGTGCTTTATTGGGAAGGTATGGTCAAGCAAAAATTGCTTTACCAGGAGGATGTGCAATTGGAACAAGACCTGTAAATTTCCATTTAAACGCTCTAGAGCAAATGGGTGCTGAAATTGAATTAGATGGGGGCTATATTATAGCAAAAGCTAAAAATCTTACTGGAGCGGATATTACTTTTGGAGGTGTTACGGTTACCGGAACTGAAAATCTAATTATGGCTGCTGTTTTAGCTGATGGAAAAACCATTTTAAGGAATGCTGCTAGGGAACCTGAGGTAGTAGATATATCCAACTTTCTCAATTCAATTGGTGCAAAGATTGAAGGAGCTGGTACAGATGAAATCCATATAGAAGGTGTAAAAGAATTGACAGGCGGAGATTGTACTATTCCATCAGATAGAATTGAGGCAGGTACTTATCTTGCAGCAGCTACGCTTACAAATGGTTCCATTACTATTAATAAAGTAGATCCCACTAGGTTGGAAAATATCCTTTCAAAACTAAGCCTATGTGGAGCAGATATTGAAACAACAAAAGAATCTGTTTTCATTGAAATGAAGAATGAGATTAATCCTGTCGATATTCAAACCCAACCATTTCCAGGATTTCCTACTGATATGCAAGCTCAATTTACAGTTATAAATGCTTTATCAAAAGGTTCATCAGTTATTACTGAAAATGTTTTTGAAAATCGTTTTATGCACATTCAAGAATTAGTTCGCATGGGTTGCAATATTTCCATTCAAGGGAAAAATGCATTTATTAAAGGAGTTAAGGCAATTACTGGTGCACAAGTTATGGCTACAGACCTCAGGGCATCAGCTTGTCTAATTTTGGCTGGATTATGCGCTGAGGGTGAAACAATAGTTGATCGGATCTATCACATTGACAGGGGCTATGAGAGGATAGAGGAAAAGCTATCTTACCTTGGTGCAAATATAGTTAGATTGCCTAGATAGACTCAGTTTTAATTTTATAATAGTGTAATTCACCCCTATCATCTAAAAGAGTTAGATTAATTTCATCACCTGGAAAAGCATTTTCAAGTACCAGCCTTAGTCTGTCTAGATTCATGGGCTCTTCATTGATTTTGAGGATACATAATCTTTCATGTCTTTTAAATAAATCTAAGATTGGGCCACTTGAATAATTAACTATCTCACCACAGTATTTAAGCTGATTATTATGCAAAATTCTTATTGAACGGATAGAAAAATTTCCTAAGGATGCTTTCCTTGCGACCCCAAACTTAATTATTTCTGATGCAATATCAGAAAGCTTATCAACTGGCAAGGCAAAGCTTATTCCAGAAAAAGAACCAGTAGTTGAAAAAATTTTTGATGTAATTCCAACTAGTTCTCCATTTTCGTTGACCAATGCACCACCAGAATTTCCAGGATTTACTGCGGCATCCGTCTGTATAAGCTCTAGATATGGATTTCCAGTATTTCTATTATTTGCACTTACAATACCTGATGTAACGGTTAAGCCAAGCCCAAATGGATCACCTATTGCATAGACCTTATCACCAACACCAATCGAATTTTTTTTTGCGAAGATAATTGAATTAAAACTCAACTCATTTCTTTTAGAAACTTTTAAAATGGCTAAATCTGAACGTTTATCAAAGCCAATTAAATTTGCAGCTAGATTAATGCCATCATTGGTTTCTACTACAAAGTTTTGTATCCCACTTATCACATGAAGGTTTGTTACTATATAACCATCATCAGAAATAATTACTCCTGAACCAATATGCTTATCATTAAAAGCTGATGTGTGAGATGGTTTTGTTTTAATGATCACAACAGACTTAACTATTCTTTCAAAATTTAGATTATTTCTATCAATTAAGAAGTGAAATATACTAAACACTGCCAAAGTTAATACTGCCGTTGTGATTATTAATTTGAAGTTAAAATTAATCGCCATAATTTAAAATGATATCAATATCTATTCTAGATGAATTCCAAAAAAAGGACATTAAGCTAGACTCTAAACAAATAGAATTTTTGAACCTTGTTGATGCTTCAATTAAAGAAGACAAAAAAATCCTTAGCTTTCTGAGATCTCAAAAAATCCCAAGCATCTACTTGTATGGTGGAGTAGGAATTGGTAAAACCATTCTTTTGAAAAGTATAGCGAGCAATCTAAACCATGAATTTAAATTTATTCACTTCACTAACTTCATGAATCTCATAAAAAAGAAACTAGATAAATTCGATGGACAAAAAAATCCATTAGATAAAGCTATTGATGCGCTTAAAGATCAAAAAAGACTAATATTTATTGATGAGTTTCAGATAGAGGATGTAGCTGATGCAATGATAATTGCAGAAATTATCCCAAAACTTTATTTAAACGAAATCCCTTTATTCATTTCATCTAATTCAAGTGTAGACGAGTTATATCATAATGGTCTTCAGAGGGAAAAATTAATTAAATCTCTTCAATTTATAAAAAATGATTTTTTATACCATCATTTAGATTCAACAAAAGATTACAGAAAAACAAATTCATCTATATTAAATATGGATTCATCAAACGAAAATGAAATCATTAAATTAATTGAAAGCTATTTTGATGAGAGAGTTAAATTAGATAATAAATTAGTTTTGAACAATAGAAAATTCCCTGTAAAAGGTTTCACAACTCAATGCCTTTGGGTTGATTTAAGAAATTTTTTTTCATCACCTGTAGCAACTCAAGATTTCAATCTTTTATGCAGAGATTTCAATTGGGTTTTTTTAAGTAATATTTGCAAACTTAATGATGAATCAATGGATTTGGTACGAAGACTGATAGCTTTTGTTGATATTGCATATATAACAAATACAAAAATAAAGTTCTTTTATGCCGCAAGAGATTTACCTCACATCTATACTGGCAAGGGACTTTCAAACTTGTGGGAGAGAACAGCAAGTAGATTGATTGAAATGTCATCTCATGAATACATTACAAAAAATTAATTCTTCGAGCATAATTTGTTGATTAAATGTTCACGAAACATTAACATTCACGTCTAATTTTAGAAACAAATGAAAACAGAATCATTAAATAAGCAATTAGTAGACCCTAAATGGTATGTTGCAGATGCTGATGGACAAATTCTTGGGAGATTTGCCTCTAAACTAGCTGATAGGCTTCGTGGAAAAGACAAGCCAACATTTACTCCTCACACTGATGGTGGAGACTTCGTAGTGGTCATCAATGCAGAAAAAGTATCTGTCACTGGAAGCAAGTATGATAATAAAATGTATTATAGACACTCACAGTATCCTGGTGGGCTTAAGGAAAAAACTTTCAAAGAAATGATCGATAAAAAGCCTGAAGAAGTTATTAGGCTTGCTGTTAAAGGGATGCTCCCTAAGAACAAGTTAAGCAATCAAATTATTAAGAAATTAAAAATTTATGCTGGTGCAAATCATCCCCATGATTCACAACAGCCTGAAATTTGGAAACCAATTAAATGAGCGAAATTCATTATGCAACGGGTAGAAGGAAGACTTCCTCAGCAAGAGTTTACTTGAGCAAAGGAAAGGGAGAAATCATCGTTAACAGCAAACCCTTAAATGAATATTTTGGTAGACAGGTTGCTCAAATGCTTGTATTGCAACCCCTGAAACTCACAGAGCTTAATGAAAAAGTTAACATCAAAGTCATGGTTAAAGGCGGTGGTAGCTTTGGTCAAGCAGGTGCAATTAGACATGGTATATCTAGAGCTTTGATTGAGTACGATGAAGAGCTCAGACCTCAATTAAAAAAAGCAGGTTTTTTAACTAGAGATCCTAGAAAAGTTGAAAGGAAAAAACCTGGTCTGAAGAAGGCTAGAAAAAGCTCTCAATTCTCAAAACGTTAGTGGTTTATATTTACTAACTATATTAGAATAGTATATAAACTAATTATATTAGAATATAAGTCCCAATTATGTCTGAATCCGTTGTAAATGATAGTAGAAGAAAGGTTCTTATAGGTATGACTGCTGCTTTGGGAGCTGCAGGCGTGCCTTTTGCTGCAACACCATTTATTGCTGCTTGGAATCCAAGCGCTAAAGCAAAAGCATTGGGTGCTGCCGTAAAAGTTGATATATCAAAAATTGAAGAAGGGCAAATTGTCCAAGTTGCATGGAGAAAACAGCCAGTTTTTGTTCTGAGGCATACAAAAAATTCTATCTCTAATTTATCATTAGTTGAACCTAAGCTCGCGGACCCAAAATCGATAGCTATTGAAGAGCCATATAGAAATCTCTATCCTACTAGATCTAAAAGTGAAGAGTTTTCAATACTTGCTGGGGTATGTACGCATCTTGGATGCTCCCCAAAATATCATCCTGAGGTTGAACCAAAACCATGGGATGCAACTTGGACAGGGGGCTTCTTTTGTCCTTGTCATGGTTCGATGTTTGATATAGTTGGTAGGGTATTCAAGGGTGTTCCAGCGCCAACCAATCTAAAGGTGCCACCTCATAATTTTCAGGGATCAATTTTGACAATCGGAGAGGATAAGGAGATTTCATAATGAATACAGTATTTAAGTGGTTTAACGACCGATTACCAATAGTTAATACATTTGAAAGACATCTTTCAAAACATCCTGTTCCTAAGAAAGTTAATTTCTGGTATCTATTTGGCGCTTTAGCATCAGTCGTCTTGATAATACAGATCATTTCTGGGATTTGGCTAATGATGCCTTATCAAAATACAGAAGAGGGTGCTTTTTCATCAATAGAATTTATTATGCGGGATGTAGACTACGGATGGGTAATCAGGTACATGCATACCACTGGCGCTTCAATGTTTTTTGCAGTCGTGTATTTGCATATGTTCAGAGGACTTTTGTACGGATCCTATAAAAAACCAAGAGAGCTTGTCTGGATTTTTGGAATGACTATCTATCTTGTGATGATGGCAGAAGGTTTTCTAGGTTATGTATTACCTTATGGTCAAATGTCTTATTGGGGAGCACAAGTCATAATTTCTCTTTTTGGAGCTATTCCCTATATTGGTGAATCTTTAGAAGTTTGGGTTAGAGGAGACTATTATATTTCTGGATCTACGGTTTCAAGGTTTTTTGCTCTCCATGTTGTTGCATTACCTCTTATGTTAATTGCTCTTGTTTTTATGCATTTGGTTGCTTTGCATGAGGTTGGTGCTGGTAACCCAGAAGGCATAGATATTGAAGAACATCTTGATGATGATGGCGTGCCTATTGATAGCGTTCCCTTCTTCCCATATAAAGTTTTAAATGCCTTGGTTGGTATAGGAGTTTTCATGACAGTTTTTTCAATAATAATGTTCTTTTTTCCGGAAGCTGGAGGATATTTTATTGAAAAGGCTAATTTTGAAGAAGCTAATCCACTCAGTACCCCAGAACATATTGCTCCTGTTTGGTATTACTCTCCTTACTATGCAATGCTTAGAGCTGTCCCTGATAAACTTGGAGGATTGATTGTCATGGCAGGGGCCATTGCAATTTTATTTGTGGTGCCTTGGCTTGATAGGAGTAAAGTTAATTCAATTAGATATAAGGGAATATTTAGTAAAATAGCTATTTCTCTATTCGCCATCAGCTTTCTAACCTTAGGCTATCTTGGAACTGTTCCGGTTACTGAATTAAGAACCTTAATGAGCGTAATCTGTACTGCCATTTATTTCCTATTCTTCTTTTTGATGCCAATTTATACATCGCTTGAATCTACAAAGCAGCCACCTCAGAGATTATGATAAAAATTTTCATAATTATTTTCACAATATATTTTGCAACTAATACTTTCTCAGCTGAGTCAGCTCCATGTGGTGATTATGGAGAGTGCGATAATTATAATTATGATCTTTATAACTTAGAATCTCTCCAAAAAGGATTAGCAACCTATATAAATTACTGTTATGGCTGCCACTCATTAAAATACTCTCGCTGGGGAAGAATCGCGGCAGATCTTGAGATTCCCGAGGAAATATTATTTGAAAATTTAATTTTTAATCAAGAAACTAAGCCTGGTGATTTAATGACAGGTTCCATGATAAAAAGAAATGCAGAAGAATGGTTTGGTGTTGCTCCACCAGATCTTACTCTAGTAACAAGATCTCACAGTCCTGAATGGGTATACACATACTTAAGAACTTTTTATGAGGATGACTCCAAACAATATGGAGTTAATAATCTTGTTTATCCAGGTGCAGCAATGCCAAATGTTTTAAGTCACTTACAAGGAAAACAAGTATTAGGTTGCAAAGAAGTACCCGTGATTGCACCCAATGGCGGTGTCAAAAGAGATGAAAATAGAAATGATATTACAGAAGAAAAATGTGGGTACCTTAAAATTAAGGAGTCAGGTGAATTAACTCAAGCAGGCTTTGATAGTTTAATTTATGATCTTACCAATTTCTTAGTATATGTTGGTGAACCTGCGAAAAGAGATAGAGAAAGAATAGGTTGGTATGTGATATTCTTTTTTGTTACCTTTACTGCGCTATCATCTCTGCTTTACAGAGAATACCAAAAAGACTATCACTAAAATTAGGGGAAAAAGCTATGATTTTATATTCAGATAAAGACGACCATTACAGTCACAGGGTTAGGATTGTACTTGCAGAAAAAGACATTGCATGTGAAATAAGAGAAACCAATAATAACGATGCACCAGAAGAGATTTTATCCATCAATCCATATCATGAATTACCTATTCTCGTAGACAGGGATTTGGGGCTCTATAACACCACAGTAATGATGGAATACTTAGATGAAAGATTTCCTCATCCTCCTTTACTTCCTGTTTATCCTGTCACTAGAGCTAATAGCAGAACACTTATGTTGAGAATAGATAAAGAAATTTGCCCTTTAGTTGATAAATTAAATGCCAAAGAAGGAACAGATAAAGAGTTATTAGTTGCCAAAGAGGAACTTCTTCATGAAATTAGCGCCATCGCACCAACATTTAAAGAGTTTCCATTTTTTATGAGTGAAGAATTCTCACTAGCTGATTGTTATCTTGCTCCAATACTTTGGCGCCTTCCATCCTTAGGAATTAATCTTCCCCTGAATAGACATCTAAAGCCTCTATTAGATTATCAGGCAAAGATATTTGATAGGCCTGGTTTTCAAGACAGTCTTTCATTGATAGAAAAAGATCTTAGAGATTAAATCTGAATTATAGGAATAACTCTGTCTACACAACCGCTCGTTGTATAGTTTAAGATTCCTGTGTAACCGTTTACTAAAGCTTTTGAAACACCAATTTGCCTAAAAATTTCGATTAAAATCGTATCACTTATGATCGCATGATTATTTGAAAATATTTCGTTTGTTTTTGAATAGATATCTAGATGTCTCGGTATTGGAGCAAATAACTTTTCAAGATCATTAAGATCAATCTCATCGTTAAATAGTAGCTTTGCTGAGGATGTACTGAAGTAATTTAAATCCGAAGCATAATTATAGTTAAAGGCTGGCAAAAGCCTTTTTAGATTAGATGCATTTACATCCAAAATTATAATCTTTAAATTTGAATTTCTTCTTGGTAAAAACTCAATGGACAGGCCAGAAGAAATTCTTTTAATCTCATTAAATCTTTCATGAGATTTTTTGATACCTAAAACCTCGGCTGCAAAAGTTTGTGGGTTTTGTTGTTCATAATAATAATTTTTTTTTGGTGGGTGATTTCCTTTTATTAAATTATTCTGAAAATTTGAAAGTTTTTGATCAGTTATTAATACAAAACCATGCTCTTCTTGAATTATTTTTTTGACAACAGATGTGTCCATTTCATCATAGTAGCTTGAACAAAATAAAAGTTTATTTGAAGGAATATTGCTGATTGCTTGGTTCGATTTTAATAATACATTTTTTACAGGTTGTTCATATGCGCTTAAATGCAGCTCTTTTGAATCTAGGTCAAATGGTACATTTATCTGTACTCTTTTTTTTGAAATTAGAATCCTATTTATATTGTTATATAAAGTCCTAATGAGCTGTCTATTTTCAGCTTCAAGGTTTCTATTATTTAGTATGTTTTCAATAAACTCTTTAGCATCTTGCCTAATGTTTCTGTAGCTAAATAATTTTGATATCTCTTTATTTTCCTCATAATTTAGGCTCTGATCAAAAAAGAAAAGTCGAATTTCATTTTTGATTACTGTATCTTCGGGATTGATAACAACATTTTGAGAATATTGTTGTGACGAGCATGCACTCATTATAATTATTATAATTATTAGAAAAGTTTTCATACTTATAAACAATATATGCTTTACATTATCGCAGTGCCTATAGGAAATACAAAAGATATTTCTTTACGATCAATTGAAGCAATTAAATCAGTTAAGTATCTATTTGCAGAGGACACAAGAAAAACATCAAGATTTTTATCTAGACTATCAATAGACAAACCGTCAATTCGAGCATTTCATGAGCATAATGAAAATGAGGTATCTAAAAAAATAATCTCATATTTAATTGATGATATTGATGTAGGAATTATGTCAGATGCGGGAACTCCAATTATTTCTGATCCTGGATTCCCCCTAATTAAGCTTTGTATAGAAAATAAAATACCTTTTGAGGTGTTACCTGGTGCTTCCTCAGTGATTACTGCCCTACTTTATTCTGGGCTACCCCCTAGTTCATTCAATTTCCAAGGATTTTTTCCAAAAAAAAGTAATAGAAAAGATAAAGCAATTTCAATAATTAAAGATTTTGAGGGCTCAACAATTTTTTTTGAAAGCCCAAAAAGACTCAAATCAACTATAAATTTTTTAAATCAAAAATTAGGTAATAATTGTGAGGTAGCTATTTGTCGTGAGATGACTAAGAAGTTTCAATCAATTAAAAGAGGTTCTTTAAAAAAAATTGCTCTAGATTTAGAAAATGATGAAATTATATGTAAAGGTGAAATAGTAATCGTACTTAGTTCAAAAAGAGACTCTGGAAAAAATTCTGTACTTTCTAAGGAGGAGGGAAAAAAAATTTTTGAAATATCTCTCTACAAAGGATGCTTCAAAACTTATTTATGACCTTTATGGACATGATAAGCAGTCTGTATATAAATTTTTATCAGATATATCTAAAGAGAACATTTAGTATTAAAATCTACGTCGAGTTGGTCGGATGGTCGCTGCTTTTGCAGAGGAAAGTCCGGACTTC
>MDTD01007837.1_pt1 | contig 10329 bp, 9 predicted proteins | sample 811221 | NCBI WGS metagenome assembly MDTD01 (sample SAMN05326646, study PRJNA326480) | marine metagenome | isolation source: seawater | place: Pacific Ocean: South West | collected 2011
ACCCCGTAGTCTCCATGACTTGCCTACCGGCGCCGGGTTTGGCCCGATGCTCGACGACACCTAGCGTGCCGCCGGGCTTCAGTGCTGCGTAAAAAGCAGCAAAAAATTCATGCTCCTGTCCAGCCATAATCCAGTTGTGCACATTTCGGAAGGTCAGGGCCATATCGGCACTTGCCGGGGGTGCAATAATGACTTCGTGCGGCGGATTCAGCGATCTGACGGTGATGCGTCCATAGTTTTCGGGATCGCTGGCGATTTTTTCCTCGAATATACCCCTGATTCTGGGTTTGAAGTCTGGAGCATCATTGGGCGAAAAGTGCGCAGCATAATACTTGCCATGGTCACGGACATATGGGGCAATAATTTCTGTGTACCATCCTGTTGAGGGCAGGATTTCGATGACGGTGGTATCCGCTTCGAGGCCAAAAAATTTTAGTGTTTCGAGGGGGTGGCGCCAAGCATTGCGGCTTATGTTTTCTGGGCTGCGATGATCGCCTGTGACAAGATTTCTTAGCGTCATTGCCTGCGCTTCATCGGGCTGATCAGCGTTTAATTGAGGGCCGATGCAAATAGCAGTGAGTGCAAAAGAAGTGAGCAGATAGCGAGTTGATGTCATAACGTTGCCTATCTAACGTGTTGGTTGGGAGCTTTAGATTCTGCATCATTCGCGCTGTTTAATCTATATGGCTGAAGGCTAGTGGCGCAAACGGAAGGGTGTAAGCTTTGCTCAGATCGATTCCTGCTGGGAAATTGATTGCTCTGCATCATCGCTATCGGCTTCGACCGAAATACGTTAGCCTACAGAGAGTCGAGGAGGAAATCAGTGAGTCGCAAGAATGCGATGCCTTTGCGCTTAGTACAAAAGTTAAAGATTATGAATGCGACATTTGGGGGCATCAATCACGCGGTCCATCAGCATTACCTTCAACATGCGCGGCATGAGTATCTGTAGCAGTGGATTGAGCTTCGCCGGCCTGACCCTCCAGGACATCTCCATTGTGGTTGTCCGGGCCGAACTGGAGTGTTACAAGTCGTCACAAGGAGGCGACGATTTTCAGGCAACGGCGAAGGCCAAGCGTTTCTCTCCCGTCCGGATGGCTGGTGTTTCAGCAATCAATCCTGCCGACGCAGGAGCCCTCCCCGATCTTGGAAGCAGGGATCGCTTGCACGGCAGTGAATGGCTCGAGTGGGCCCAACTTTCCGGAGGAGTTTGCAGGGCTGATTGGAGGTTGAGGAAGGCTCATTGGTACTTATGGATACGGCGGATAAGAACGCGACTCTGGAATCCCGTCTGCGTGAAGTTGAATCTCGCAAGACAGGCACTTATGACAAGCGGACTGAATTCCTCGATGCCGAGGGCAGTGCCGTATTCATCAATCGGCTGATTGGGGAAGATTCTCCCTACTTGCTGCAGCACGCGCATAATCCAGTGAACTGGTTTCCCTGGGGTGATGAAGCGTTCAATGCGGCGAAGGAACAGGATAAGCCGATTTTTCTGTCAATCGGTTATTCCACCTGTCACTGGTGTCATGTGATGGAGGTTGAGAGCTTCGACAATTTAGAAGTTGCCAAACTGCTAAACCGGTATTTCATCAGTATTAAGATGGACCGCGAGCAATTCCCAGACCTTGATGAAATTTATATGACATGCGTGCAGTTGGTATCTGGACATGGAGGATGGCCGATGTCGATTTTTCTCTTGCCTGACGGTAGGCCATTTTATGGGGCGACCTATTTTCCAGTCTCTTCATTCATGCACTTGCTCGGACAGATCGGAGGGGCCTGGAAAGACCAGAGAGCTGAACTGAAGAGGAACGCTCACAGCCTCTATCAGGCGATCGATAAAATCTTGTGTGAGCGCAAGCCACTCGAAAAGCTCCGGGCCGGCGTAGTGGACAACGGTGTTAAAGCCCTTCTGCAGCGAGAGGATCGCGGCCTGGGAGGGCTGGCCGGCGCGCCGAAATTTCCGCAGGAGCCCATTCTGCTATTTTTGCTGGATCAGGCAGCGCGTCAGGATGACGGGGCGGCGCTGGGTTTTGTCGAGCGAGCACTTGAAGGCATGGGTCGCGGAGGAATTTATGATCAGGTCGGGGGCGGTTTTCATCGTTACAGTGTGGATGAGGCGTGGCTTACCCCCCACTTTGAAAAAATGCTCTACAACCAGGCCCAACTGGGCTTGATTTATCTGCAGGCTTATCAATTAACTGGCCGTGACTTCTTCGCGCGGATTGCTCGGCAGACCTGCAATTACGTCTTGCGGGATATGCAGATTGAGCGAGGTGGCTATTACTCAGCCACAGATGCCGACAGCGAGGGTAAGGAAGGTACTTTTTTTACTTGGAGTCAGCTCGAATTGGAAGAATGGTTGTCCCCAGCACAGGCTGAGTTGGCTATCGGTTTGTTTGGCGTGAGTTCGGGAGGGAACTTTGAGGGCGCCAATATACTACATTTATCCCGTCCACTGTCGTCGTCTGCTAGAGAATACGGACCAGATTTTTATCGTGATCTGGATGCAGTGCTGACGCGTCTCTACCAGATTCGTGAGCAGCGTGAGCACCCTCTGCGGGACGAAAAGCTGATTGTCAGTTGGTGTGCTCAAATGGCCACGACCTTGATCTGGGCCAGCCAGATTTTACCGTTTTCTGAAGCGCCGAGCTGGCTCACTTCAGCAGAATCGGCGGTACAGCGAATGTTAGAGGTCAATTTGCAGGCCAGCGGTGAATTAAAACGAATCTCTCTGCACGGAGTGGTTTCAATTGCGGGCCAGCTTGAGGACTACAGCAATTTGATAAGAGCACTTATCAGCCTTTATGACGTCACTGACAAGCCGGAATATCTCAGCACGGCCTGTGCTTTGACGGCCCGGGTAATTGAAGAATTCTGGGACGCGAATGATCAAAGATTTTGTCTTGCGCCTCGCGAGCAGGCAGGTCCAAAGCTGGTCAGATCGCGCAATGCGTCAGATGGCGCTACGCTGTCGCCAGTAGCGGTTATGATTGAATGTCTGCATGCCATTGATGTGAGGTGGGCTCGTGTCCCGAATCAATTTTCTGAGTTGCCTGTTCGGGAGGTTTTTGACAAAGCGCTGACAAGTTTGGCTGCGGTCATCAATGAGAATCCTGTCAGCCACTGCTCTCTGATGAGCTTAATCGTCGGCAGTGAGCATGGTTCGAGAAGGTCGCTGCAGTATGCTGGAGGCGGTCGAGTCAGGGTATTCGCGCGCAAGGAAATCATGGCGAGGACGGTCCACAATAAAGACGAGGTCAAGATCGATGTGTACTTCAGTATCCTTAGCCCTTGGCATATTACCGCACCTCAGACTGAACCGCAGCCAGAAGCCGGTGCTTTCGTCCCTCTGACAGTCGCGGTGGATGAGGATTCTGATTGGGAGATCGATTCCGCGTCTCTTCCGGAAAAAACGGACTGCCTGGTGGCGCGTTCAGCGGCTGTTGCGATATATCGAGATTCGCTGCGCGTGACACTAGGGGCACATCGAGTTCGATTCAACGGCGCTGCGTCGTTCAGAATCAGCCTGACTGTAGTTTTGCAGCTTTGCAGCGACACCCAGTGCCTGCTTCCAGAAACCCTGACACTCAATGTTTGATTCAGAGGCCGCGCGACAGCTTTGTGCGCAGTGCCAGCGCCGGTTCGAAAGTGACTTCTGAAAAGTCAGCGGCAAGGTGCTTTGTCAACTGAATCCGGGCTTGCTCCCTTCGTGACGGTTCGGGGCTGAATACAGACTCAAAGAAACTGAGTGTGGCGATTTCTGTGATCATTTGCTGCCTGCCTGGATGTGCGGCTGCCCCATAGCCGTAATCACAGATCCCGGGCAGGTCGCGTTCAGAATCGATACCGTAAGCGGGGGCCCCCATGGTCTTGAATGCTGCATTCGGATTTGCGCCCAAAACCGCTATCACTGCTGTGCATCCCAAAGTGTCTGGATTCTCCATAAACCGAAACGCAGGATCAGCAAGGCCGATGAAGCCAAGATGGGTGCCGCTCTCAATGGTGATTACCGAGATATTCGGAGCACGGGCCGTCAAGTCAGCTGCGTTTCTAGAATATTCGATGAGCGCATCGGATGTGCCGGCGATTGCGAGCACGGGTATGGGCGTGGTCTCAAAAAAACGTGGTGCAAAAACCGCTGATGGGCCGGCAATTGCGAGCGCTGCAGCAATGCGTGAATCACGCCAGGCGGAGTGGTATGTGGCAAGGTAGGTGGTCAGGCCGCCGAGGGAATATCCGCTCAGCCCGATGCGCGATTCGTCGATGCTGCCAATGAAAGGCTTTTTTCCGTCGCGCAATCCGAGCAGGGAATCGATGAGAAAGCTGATGTCCGCCGGTTGGTTCACCACATCTCTTGCGTTTGCGCCACCGGCGGTTGAACCGGAGGTCAAGGGAAAGTCGGTGGCTGCGACAAGGTAGCCATGGCTGGCCAGGGTCTCGGCCAGGTAGGCCATCTCCGTTCTGTTCGAGACAATACCGTGACTGTGGACGATGAGAGGTAGAGCAGCATCGAGTTGTCTTGGGAACCAGACGGTCGTCGGAAAGGTCCGCTGCGGTTTGGCGGGAAAACCCCGATTTTTGGAGGTGGGCCGTGAGTTATCGACGAAGACAAATTCGGCGCGGCCGATCTGGTAGGCTCCTGGCTCCAGCCAGGCAGCGCTCGATGATTCAGGGCTCGGTCTTTCCGGACTTGTGGCCACATAGCCGGCGAGTCCCAGACAGATCAGCACAACTAGGCCGGCTGCGACGGTTTTGAGTATTTTTTTAAGCATAATTGTCGTCTCAATGGCCGCAGATTGTGCTCAGGAGTGTAGCAGGCTCTCGAAGAATAACGGGACGGATTCTGTAGCGGGTCCATAGACACGCTGGTCAAAAGATGAATCTGTCTGCTCCAGATTGAGTTCTACAGTACTGGCTTTTTTGATTTTCGCGGTTCGATAGAAACCGGACGCTGGATAGACATTGCCCGAGGTGCCGATTGCAATGAACATATCGCAGTTTTCCAGTGCCCTGTTGATGCGGTTCATTTGCAACGGCATTTCACCAAACCAGACCACCTGCGGTCGCAGATTTCCGGCCGAGCGACAGCAGCGGCAACGCGTGTCGTAGTCAAAGTCTTCGTTGACATCGAAGATTAGGTTGGAATTGAGGCAGCGCATTTTTAGAAGTTCACCGTGCATATGAATAAGATTTTGGCTGCTTGCCCGCTCGTGCAGATTGTCGACGTTTTGCGTGACCAGAAGGAATTCCCCATCGAATTCATGCTCGAACTTTGCTAGTGCGGCATGAGCCGCGTTAGGTGATATCTCAGGCGTCAGCAGCTGCCGCCTGCGCTGGTTATAGAATTCGTAGACCAGCTGTGGATTTCTCGCAAAACCCTGAGGTGTTGCCACATCTTCGACGTGGTGATTTGCCCACAGGCCCTCGGAGGCACGGAAGGTCTCTATGCCTGATTCGGCTGAAATGCCTGCGCCGGTGAGTACGACGATCGAGCGAGGTCGACTGGTCATGCGAAGAATATACCATGAGCAAGGACTGGCCCGGTATAATGAAGTAATAAATGTAAATCACTGGAGGCTTCACCGTTTTCAACGAGAGGTAAAATACACATGAGTATGCCCAAGCCCGGTCATCTAGCGCCCACATTCACGTTAACGAACCAAAATGGGGACGAAGTTTCTCTGAAGGACTTTCTCGGGAAAAAGTACGTCGTGCTGTATTTTTATCCCAAGGCTATGACGCCCGGCTGTACCGTTCAAGCCTGCGGCTTGCGGGATTCTTTGCAGTCGCTTGAGCAGTTTGAAGCGGTCGCTTTGGGCGTCAGTCCCGATCCGGTAACGCGCTTGAAAAAATTTGAAGATAAGGAGGAGCTCAACTTCACACTCTTGTCAGATGAGGATCACGCGCTGGCAAATAAATATGGAGTGTGGGGTTTAAAGAAATTCATGGGTCGCGAATTTTTGGGCATCATCCGAACCACTTTCATCATCGATAAAGAAGGCAGAGTAGTCCACGTAATGGATAAGGTTAAAACCAAAACGCACCATGAGGATGTGGCAAAATTGTTGGCAGAGCTGAAATAAGTTGACCGCCCTGAAGCTAAACTACAGACAGTACTCGCATTCTGGAGCGCCTTTACTGGTTCTGCATGGCCTGTTTGGCAGTCTGTCGAATTGGAGCTGGCAATGTAAGCAGTTGGCTCAGAAGTTTGCCGTTTTCGGGGTGGATCTTCGTAACCATGGCAGCTCTCCCCATGCTAGCAATCTCAGCTATCCCGTCATGGCGCAGGATGTGCTTCAACTGCTTGAAGATCTGAAAATTGGCAGCTGCCATTTGCTGGGCCATTCAATGGGGGGTAAGGTGGCAATGGAACTTGCTCTGACGGCCCCGGTTAAAGTCGAACGGCTTTTGATCGTCGATATTGCGCCGGTTACTTATCCGACGCAGGCAAAAGGACACATGCAGGTGATTAACGGCATGAAAGCTATGAAGCTGGACAATCTCGAGAGCCGCGCCTCAGCTGAAGTGTTCCTGCGGCGCTACATTGTCGACGAGCCTACGCGAAAATTTGTCTTAACAAACTTGATACGCAACCCGAGTGGTGGCTTCTGCTGGCGACTTAATCTTCCCGCGATTGAGAGAGATTACGATGCGCTTCGTGATATGTCGGATCACGATTCTTCGTTTCAGAAGCCGACCCTTTTCGTTAAGGGCGCTGAGTCTGGCTATATTCAATCGAAGCATCGGGAGCAGACCTTGGCTTATTTTCCCCAGTCTGACGTAAAGGTCATAATGGGGGCTGGCCACTGGCTGCACGCCGAGAAGCCTCAGGTGTTTCAAAAAATTGCGATGGACTTTCTAACCGCTCAGAATTGTGCTGCGAGCTCATCCCTGGCTGAGGAGGAAATGCGATGACAATGTTGAGTGTTAACGTGAATAAAATTGCGTTGTTGCGCAATTCTCGCGGCCGGAATTTTCCGAATCTTTGTGACTTTGTCGGCAAACTCATCAATCTCAAGGTAAAAGGTATTACGGTCCATCCGCGGCCCGATGAGCGGCATGTGACACGTCAGGATGTTTTTGATCTCACAAAGTTTCTTGGTCTCTATCCGGATGTTGAATTCAACATAGAAGGATTTCCATCGGACCAGTTCATGGAGCTTGTGTTGGCGGTTCGGCCAGCTCAGTGCACTTTAGTTCCTGATGAACCGGATCAGCTGACTTCTGATCATGGCTGGGACGTGTCTGACAATGAACAACTGTTGACGGGCAGTTTGGCTGATCTGCGCAATGCCGGGATCCGGAGCAGCATTTTCCTTGATCCTGATCCGGACAAGGTTGAGGGCGCCAAGCAGGTAGGTGCTGATCGGATTGAGCTCTACACTGAGGGTTTTGCGCATCACTTCGGTCTTGAGTCTGAGCATGCACTTCTTGAGGCTTACCGGGTTACCGCTGCCTGCGCTCAGGCGCTTGAACTTGGTGTGAACGCCGGCCACGATTTGGATATTAAGAATCTTGGAAGATTTCTGCAGATCCCCGGGATCCTGGAAGTGTCGATTGGACACGCGTTAGTAGTTGAGTCGATTCAGTATGGTCTTGAATCCGCTATCGAACGGTATCTCGCTGTTTGTTCTGGAGAAGAGACCGAGACACACTACTACTGAAATGCTTTTTAAACTTAGAGCTTCGCCCTCCTACGTATGGGGCCATGTTTCACCCTTAGCGCTTAGTCAGCTAACAAGTCTTTTTTACTCTCGCGAGTCAATCTAATACAATTCTAGTTTACTCCCCTCTCGGCAAACTCTGAAGATCCTTGATGTCGCGAATTTTTTATGGCTACTGGATTGTTGTAGCTGGATTTTTAACTCAGTTTGTCGCAGTTGGCATGGCCAACTATGTGGTGGGTGCCTTTCTGGTACCAATGACCGAAGAGTTTGCGTGGACCAGAGCGGAGTTTACGGCCAGCCGTTCTCTTGGGCAGCTGATCTTTGCCGTCACCGGAATTCTTATCGGCGCTCGAATTGATAAAGTCGGAGGTCGTCCATTCATTGTCGCGGGCTCGTTGGTGCTGTCCCTGTCAATGTTTGGTCTCGGCAGCGTCAGAAGTCTCGAGCAATGGCTATTTATCAATGGCCTGCTTCTTACTACCGGATCTGCTATGCTTGGCAATCTCTCTGTGAACGTGACGCTCGGGAAATGGTTTGTCGAGAAGCGCGGTAAAGCGGTTGCTCTGGCGGGCATGGGCATCTCTTTGGCAGGGATCGTCCTGCCCCCGTTCGCTACTGTGCTGGTGGATAATTTTGGCTGGCGCCAATCATGGCGAATGCTGGGTGCGATGTCGCTGCTCATGACCCTGCCTGCAGCGTTCGCGGTTCGTCGTCGACCTGAAGATTACTATCTGCATCCTGATGGCTACAGCGGCGAAGATGTTGCTGCTGGCAGAGGCGCTGCCGCGAGGCGGGATTACGAGAATTCTATGACGCGCGCTGAGGCGATGCGAACCTCCAGCTTCTATTTTCTTGTTCTGGCATTCGGGCTGTTTCAGATTTCAATAACGGTCATGCTGACACAAACGATTCCATTAATGACCGATGCCGGTTACTCGCGACTGGTGGCTTCTTCAATGATTTCCCTGGCCTCAGTTCCTGCTTTTCTCAGTAAGCCGTTTTGGGGCATCATGATTGATCGGCACGACCCTAAAAAGCTCGCGGGCCTTGGGGCCGCCGTCACCGGCATTTCTATTGTGCTAATTGTCTGGAGTGTCGATCAGCGGCTTGATTTCTGGGTGTATGCTGCTTTTTTGCTCATGGGTATCGGCTGGGGCGGCTTGTTGCCTCTGCAAGAAGTTATCTGGGCGTCGGTGTTTGGTAGGCGCTATCTGGGATCAGTCCGCTCGACCGCGATGCCGTTTACCTTTGGCATGTCGGCGGTGGGTCCAATTTTAGTGGCCAGCTATTACGATTCGGCCGGCAGTTATGATGTCGCTCTAATGGTCATTGCTACTTGCAACCTCGCTTCTGCACTCATGCTGTCTTCTCTCAAAGCCCAGCCCCCACACTAAGCCGCATTGCGGTTCAGATGACGCGTCTCATAAGGGTGCGGTTGATCTTGTTGTTAGGGTTTGAAATGTGTACCAAAGTACTGGAGCCATGCCTCCCATTATTGATCGGAGAGCGGACAACGAAAACCGGGTGCGCGAAATGGCACTGTTATCTTAACAAGATTGCAACAATCGGTCTTAGGCGAGAGCCTACGCAAGTTTCGAATTAGCGGCTTAGGTGCAAGTTGTTACTTTTGACTCACTGGCGTACCAGCATTATCGTAATCAGTGATATTGAAAGCGCGCCGCCAGATGAAGTGATTCATTTTTACAAAGAGGAGCGGCTAAGTCCGATGCGCGGTGAAGCCAAATAGGAAATAAAGTTCGTGCGCTGGTGGTATCAGGACAAAGGCCTTGATATTGACTCACCAGACAAAATCTGGCCAGAAATCAACTGTTAGTCTGAGTTCGTACTTAGCATTGGAGCCAGCGCTGGCCAGACATTTTCAAGGATCATGAACTGCGCCTCTGCCTTCGGATGAATGCCATCCTCTTGCATCAAGCCGGGCTGTTGTGGAATACCGTCAATCAAAAAGGGCACGAATGGCAAATCCATGCCCTCCGCGATCTCAACAAACAATGCGTAAAATGGTTCGGTGTAGCGCGGTCCGTAGTTTGGAGGAATCTGAATGCCGGCCAGCAGGACCTCTGCGTGTGCTGCGAGACACATTTCGACCATCGTTGTGAGGTTGTCTTTCAATGCCTTGAGCGGAAGACCCCGAAGCCCGTCATTGCCCCCCAGTTCGAGGATCACGATAGCTGGCTGAAACTCCTCCAGTGCTGCTGGCAATCTTGCCAGTCCTCCGGTGGAGGTCTCTCCACTCACGCTGGCGTTGGCGACGGTGTAGTTTGCATGTTCCTGTGCCAGCTTCTCAGCCAGAAGATCGACCCATCCGTCTGTCTCTTCAATGCCATAAGCGGCGCTCAGACTATCGCCGAATACCAGTAAGGTGTTCTGTGTTTCGAACTCTTCCCCGAACGAGGCGGCGGGGGAAATTGTGGCAAGAGAGATAGTGATCAATCCGGCGAAGAGCACAATTTTGAAATTTTTCATGGAATCAAACGTCGCAAGTAGTACCGGGATTATTGGCAACAGCCAGATTGTCATAATTAGCGAACAGATTTGCCCACACTAAAGTGGCACCATTTCGCTAATCTATCGTAAAGGTACGAACGTAACAAAGATACAAATCAGATTCCCGCAGAGTGCTGTCTTTGCGCTA
>MDTD01109106.1_pt1 | contig 10329 bp, 10 predicted proteins | sample 811221 | NCBI WGS metagenome assembly MDTD01 (sample SAMN05326646, study PRJNA326480) | marine metagenome | isolation source: seawater | place: Pacific Ocean: South West | collected 2011
CCTTTTTTGACAAGCTCTACATTCAAAAGAAAAAATGCAATACCTCCCTTTAAATAATAGCTAATACTCTCCATATTCATATTATTATAATTGAGTTTAATATTGGGATTGTAAAATGAATTTATATTCATGTTGAAGCACTTTAATTTTAACTTTTCTTTTTTATTTATTGCTTTTGCAGTTATTGCATTAGCTAAAATACTATCTTTAACTGAATATGTCTCAAAGAGAGCAAGTTCTTTTTTTTCAAATTTTGGTTCTGATAAAAAAAATTTTTTTATTTTTTTTGAATCTGTATTAAAAAAAAAAGTAAAAAAAGAAAAAAAATTATTTAGTAAAATTTGAATTAAATATATTATCTCAATTAAAAGTTTGTAAAAAAACATATTGTATGTAAGAGTTTAAAAACCGCCAAATTTATATGAAAATTTTAGGAATTATACCAGCAAGAAAAGGATCTAAGGGAATAAAAAATAAAAATAGTAAAAAATTTGCTGGCAAACCTTTAATTTATTGGACAATAAAGCCAGCTCTCAAGTCTAATTTAGATAAAGTTATGGTTTCTACTGACTCAGATAATATAATTAAATATTCTAGAGATCACGGTGCTGAAGTACCATTCAAAAGGCCTTCAAATATTTCTCAAGATAAATCAAAAACAATTGATGTTATCAAGCATGCAATTAATTTTTATAAAAAAAAAAATGAAGTGTTTGATGCCGTAATGTTATTACAACCCACATGCCCTTTAAGAAATATATCAGATATAAACAATTCTATAAAAATCTTAAAAAATAATAAATCATTATCATCGGTAATATCTGTTCAAGATGTAAATGCATTTCATCCTGCTAGGATGAAATTTATGGGAAAAAAAAATTTATTAAAAGATCCAATTTTTTGTGAAAAAAATGAAAATCAGCCAAGACAAGATTTGCCTAAAATGTATATTAGAAGTGGATTGATATATTTGACAAGGATAAATACAATAATAAAACACAACTCCATTAAAGGCAAAAAAAGTTATGGTATAATTACGCCTCCATCTAGAGCATTTAATATTGATGATTTGTCAGATTTTAAAATCGCAGAATTAGTAAAAAAAAGATTGGTTTATTAAATTCGCTATGAAAAAAGCCATAATAATTTTAAATTATCACGAATATCCTAAAAACATTTTAAAAAAACTCAAAAAAAAATTAATTATTATCAAATATAATCCAAAGAACCAAGTTGATTTAAAAAAGTTTTTAATAAAAAAATCAAAAAAATTTTTAATTTTTGCAGTGGTTGCTAAGTTGGGGTTAAAATTTGATAAACAGTTAATTAGATACACTAATAATAAATTGAGATATTTATTAACTCCTACGACTGGTTTAAATCATATTGATGTTAAAGAATTAAGCAAAAATAAAGTAAAGATAATTTATTTAAAAAATAAAAAGTTTTTAGCAAGTATCTCCTCTACAGCTGAACATGCTTGGTCATTAATTTTAGCAATTACGAAAAATTTGAAGTTTTATGAAAACTCTATTTTTAAAAAAAAAAAATGGGATAGAGGTGAATTAATAAATTCTGAAATACAAGGAAAAACTCTAGGAATAATTGGTTATGGACGCCTTGGTAAGATACTTGCTAAGTATGCTAGAGCTTTTAGAATGAAAATTCTTATTTGCGACAGAAAAAAAAATAAATTACCAAAGTATATTAAAAATATCGGTCTTGGCAAAATTTTTGAAAAAAGTGACATAATTACAATAAATTTGAATTATGAAAAAAGTAATAAAAAAATAATTAACTCAAATGTTTTAAAAAAATCAAAAAAAAATCTAATACTAATTAATACCTCTAGAGGTGAACTTATTGATCAAGAATATCTATTTAAAATGTTAAAAGAAAACAAAATTAAATCTGCAGGTTTAGATGTTTTACAAGATGACAGTACTTGGAATAAAAAAATTCCAAAAATAACTTTAAAAAATTTAAAGTTATTAAAATCTAAATTGATAGTTACTCCACATGTAGGTGGATTTTCTGAGCAAGCAGTAATTAAAACAAGAGAACACTTAATAAATAATTTTATAAAAGTTCTTTAATAAAAATTAGTATTTGGTTATATGTCAATTCTTAACAAAAGATAATTTTAAATATGAAAAAAATAATTGTCACAACAACAATAAACCCACCAACAGTTGCATTAAAAAAATTTATAAAATTGAAAAATTGGGATGTCGTCGTTGTAGGAGATAAAAAAACACCACATGAAAAATATAAAAAGCTTAACTGTGTTTATCTTTCACCAAGAGATCAGGTAAAGATGTCAAAGAAACTAAGTGATCTCATTGGCTGGAATTGTATACAAAGACGTAACTTTGGATTTATTTATGCTTTACAGAATAGTTATGAATTAATAGCAACTGTAGATGATGACAATATTCCAAAAAATAATTGGGGCAAAAACATATATGTTGGAAAAAATGTAAGTATAGATATTTTTCACACTAACCAAAAAGTATTTGATCCATTGTCAGTAACAAATAATAGAGATTTATGGCACCGGGGTTTTCCTATTGAATTACTTAATAAAAAAAATCATAAAAAAATAAAAAGAAGAGAAGTTATTAAATGTTTAGTTCAAGCCGATTTATGGGATGGTGACCCAGATATTGATGCAGTTTGTAGGATAAGTAATTTAAAACCAGTTAGAAAATTTTCGAAAATATTTCCATATTCATCAAATAAATTTATGCCATTTAATAGTCAAAATACATTTTTGTCTGCAGTAGCATTAAAAGATTACATGATGTTTCCTCATGTTGGAAGAATGGATGACATTTGGGGTGGGTATTATTTACAAAAAAAAATTAGGAAAAGTTTTATTGTATTTTCCAATTCAACAGTAATTCAAAAAAGAAACGATCACAATTTTGCTGTTGATCTTAAAAATGAAATTATTGGATATCTAAATACCTTAAAGTTTATTGATAACAAATTTAATAAAGAATTGCCGAGCAAAACCAAAAAAGCATTAAAGGTTTATCTTTCAATAACAAATAAAATTTATAAAAAGAATTATAGAAGGCATTTTTGAAAAAATTATTAAATAAAATTCAAAAAAAAAAAAGTCAAGTTTTAGTAATCGGACTTGGATATGTGGGATTACCTTTATTAAAAACAATAGTTAAAAGTGGATTTAGAGGCTTTGGTTTAGATATAAATAAAAATCTAGTTGAAGCTTAAAAAAAAAAAATAAAAAAATTTCACTTTTCAGTAATTATAAGGATATTAATTTTGACAAAATTGATATTATAATAATTGCTTTACCCACTCCCTTAAAAAAAAAAAATTTACCTAATTTATCATTCATAGAAAAATGTAGAGATCAAATCTTTGAACATATAAAAAAACCAAAATTGATAATTCTTGAAAGCACATCATATCCAGGCACAACAAGGGAGCTTTTCATAAAAAAACTAAAAAAAAATAATGTACTAGGCAGAGATATTTTTGTTGGATATTCACCTGAAAGGGAAGACCCAGGGAATAAAAAGTTTAATATTAAAAATATAACAAAAATTGTTTCTGGTGGTTCTGAAAATTGTAAAAAATTAACCAAGTGTTTTTACGATTTAGTTTGCAACAATACTATTGCTGCAAATAGTTTAGAAATTGCAGAAATGTCAAAATTATATGAAAATATTTTTAGATCAGTAAACATAGGTCTTTCGAACGAAACAAACGAAATATGTAATAAACTAAGCATCAATTTTAATGAAGTATTAAAACTTGCAGATACCAAGCCATTTGGTTTTATGCCATTTTATCCGGGTCCTGGAGTTGGTGGACATTGTATACCTGTCGACCCATTTTATTTATCTTGGTTAGCTAAGACAAAAAAAATAAATACAAAATTTATTGAACTTGCTGGTAAAATTAACAGCTCTCAGCCACTTAAAGTTTTAGGTAAAATAAAAAACATTCTCAATTTAAATAAAATTAATAAAAAAAGTAAAATATTACTGTTAGGAATAGCATACAAGAAAAATGTATCAGATTTGCGAAATTCTCCCAGCTTACAAATTTTGCAAAAATTAATTGATGCTTCTTATAATGTTGACTTTAATGACAACTATGTCAGCAATATTAATTATAAAAAAAAAAATTACTCATCTGTAAAAATAACTAGAAACCAAGTCAAAAAATACAAATGTATTATTCTTCTAACAGATCACGATTATATAAATAAGAATTTAATTTCTAATAATGCTAAATTGATAATTGATACAAGAAACTTTTTTTCTATGGGCGGTAATATTATTTATTTATGATTCGTTAGTTATGACACTATTCAGTAATGAACAATAAAAGAAAAATAACGTTTATTCTACCAACCAAAGGTAGACTTAATCGAATAAAAAAATTTTATCAAATTAATAAGACTAGATTTAAAAATATTCCTCATTGTTATTTAATCATAACTTTCAATAATGTAGAAACGAACATATTAAAAAAATATTTCAAAAAAAATAATTCAATTAAGGTTATAAAACAAAAGAAACCAGGTTTTATGAATGCTTGCTTTGAAAGTATAGCTTATGTAAATACAAAGTATTGTACTTTCTTATATGACGATGATTTGTTAAGTCCATATTTGAATAAAATATTTAGAAAAGTTTTCACTAATGAAATTGCTATGGGTTATGACATTGTTAAAACAGATAACTTAAATAAAAAATTTTTACCAATTAAAATTAATAAATTATCTACTGAAAGAATTTTATCTTGTTATTATGGAACTCATTTAAGAGGAGTAAATTTTATGCCTGTAAGCCCGATTTGTCTTGTATTTCCATCATTATTTCTAATTAAATGGAAAAATATAATATTAAAGTTTTGTAAAAATAATAATCTTAGAACAGAGATGTTATTAAAGAGAAATATAGGTCCAGATTTAATCTTATATTTACATCAACTAATCAATTATAAAAATATTAATTTCTCCACTCCTCATATTGTTGAATTTAAAATGCATAAAAAATCTATGAGTTATATTTTAGGAAAAAATAAATTAAGAATTGGGTACTGGTTAGCAAAGGCTAGTTTAGTAAATTCGAATAAAATTTCTTCCAAACTTAAAAATAAAATTTTTACTTTCTTATTAGTAAGTGGCTACTTAATTTTAATTCATAATTTAATATTAAGTATTATCGGAAAAGAAAATTATTTACATGATTTCAAAAAAGAAATTATTAAATTTAAAAATTCTACCAAAAATGATTTTAATTTTTTTTATGCCTTAAAAATAATATTTAGTAGGTTAGTAAAATTTTAATGATTGATTATTTTAAAATGCTTGGGATACCAATCTACATGATGAATCCAAAACCTTTTGGGTTAGGTTATAATCAATATAAAATATATCTAATTAAAAAAATCCTAAATAATCAACCAATCAAGTTAAAAAATTATATTGACGAAAGAATTGTTGAAGTTCCGTGGATAATGAAAAATTTAAACAATATTAGAGACAAAAATGTACTGGATGCAGGGTGTACTTTAAATTTTAATTATTTGATTAAAAAAATTGTAGACACTAATAATTCTTTAAGTTTTGTTAATATTTTTCCAGAAAAAAACATTTTTAAATCATCTAAGGTAAATTATTTTAAACAAGATATTTCTGAAATGAAATTTGATGATAATTATTTTGATGTTGTTACTTGTATTTCCGTATTAGAACATATCGGTTTTGATAATAGTATTTATGATAAAAATAACAAAGATGATGAAATAAATATAAATGAGAATCTATATCAAAAAGCAGTAACTGAATTAAAGAGAGTTTTTAAAAAAAATTGTTACTTATATATTACAGTGCCATACGGAAAATATATAAAATTTAAAAATTATCAACAATTCGACAGTAATAAATTAAAAATAATAGTCGAGCTTTTTGATCCGTCTGAATTACTCCTGGATTATTATAAATATAATAATTATAAATGGCACAAAACAGATAAAGAAAATTGCGATTTTATTGAACCTATTTATAAAAATAATGTTGGGATATCTTCAAATTCAATAGCGTTAATAAAAATGAAAAAATGAGAAAAGTTTATAGAAAAATAAAATGTTGCAGGATTTCTGAGGACACAAATTTAGTTAATGTAGCAAAACTAGGACCATTAACTTTGACTGGAACTTTTCTAAAAAGAAAAAACGATAAAATTCAAAAAACACCTGTTGATCTAGTATTTTCAAGAAAATCTTACCTTTTACAATTAAAACATAATTATAATCAGTCTTTGTTGTTTGGGAATAATTACGGTTATAGATCAAGCTTAAATAAATCAATGAAATTACATTTAAAACAAAAATCTGAATTACTGACAAAAAAACTCAATCTTAAAAAAAGTGATAAAATTTTAGATATCGGAAGTAATGATGGAACTTTTTTAAATTATTTTGCAAAAAATACTTTTAGATACGGAGTTGATCCAACAGCTAAAAAATTTAAAAAATATTATGATAATGATATCAAAGTTAAAGTATCACTATTTAAGAAAAATTTATTTAATAAAGAAATAAAATTTAAACTAATTACATCAATAGCAATGTTCTATGATTTATCAGATCCTAAAAAATTCTGTAAAATTGTTGGAGAATATTTAGAACCCAATGGAATTTTTCATATAGAAATTGCATATCTACCGGATATTTTAAAAAAATTTAGTTTTGATACATTTTGTCAAGAGCATTTGACCTATTATAGTTTTCTTTCTTTTAAATATCTTATAGATCAAACTCCTTTCAAAATTATAGACTTTTCAAGAAATTCAATTAATGGTGGAAGCATAAGTTTTAATTTAGCTTTCAAAGATTCAAAGTGGATACCAAAACAAAAAAAAATTGATCAAATATTGTTTAATGAAAAAAAAAATAAAATTCATAAATCAGTTACATATAAAAATTATTTTAAAAAAATTTTATCTAATTCAAAAAAAATTAATAATTTGCTTCAAAATTTAAAAAATAAAAATAATAAAATATATGCCTTTGGTGCTTCAACTAAAGGTAATGTAATTTTACAAATGTGCAAATTAAATGATAAAATTATAAGTGGTATATATGATGTAAATCCTTTTAAGTTTGGGAGGTTTACACCAGGGTCGAAAATAATCATTAAAAATGAAAAAGAAATTTTTAGAGATAAACCTGATTATATTTTTTTATTAATTTGGCATTTCAAAAAAACTCTTAAAAACAAAATAGGTAAAATGAAGTTATATAATTTTAAGTACATATGGCCATTTCCCAAATTAAAAATTAGCAAAACACCTTCAGATGTCAAATAATAAGTACGATTACTTGATCTTTGGAGCAAATGGTCAAGATGGTTTTTTTATGACAAGATATTTGTTAAAAAAAAAACTAAAAATTATTGTTGTTGCAAGAAATACTTATTCACATTTAGAAAATTTAAAATCAAAATTTAATAATAAACTTAAAATTTTAATTATTAAAAAGTATAGTTCTGATAATTTAAAAAAAATCCTACAGAAAATAACTGTAAAAAAAATATTTTTTTTTGCTGGTTTCAGTAAAATTCCAAAAAATAAAATAGAAATAAAAAAATGTTACATCGCAAATTTCAAAATTTTCGAAATTTTTCTTAATCAAATAAAAAAAAATAAAAAAAAAAATCAGAAAATTTTATACATATCATCTTCAGAAATTTTTGGATCTAATCAAAAAAAAAAAAGAAATGAAAAATCATTAATTAAACCCGATAATTTTTATGGAGAGTGCAAAGCTAAAGCACAAGAATTAATATATAGATATAGAAAAAATAATTCAATTTTTATATCTACAGCAATAGCTTACAATCATGAATCTATTTTTAGTCCTAACTCACATATAATTAAGAGGTTAATTTTTAAATTTGTAAACTCAAAAAAAAAAATAATTAAAATTTTTAATCCAAATGAATTTAGAAATTTATCTCATGTTTATGATTTCTTACCATTATTTGAGAAAATATTGTTTTTAGAAAAACCAGGAGATTTTATTTTAGCTAACGATAACAATTATAAAATCGTTGATCTAGCAAATATTATTAATAAAAATATTTATAACAATAAATATAAAATTAAATTTCTTATAAATAAAAAAATAACTATATCTAGAAAAGCCGATAATTCTAAAATAAAAAAATTTTTTAAATTTCAACCAAAGTATGATATTTATAAAATATTAAAAAGATTTAATTCCTATCAAAAATTTATAAACCGAAATGTTAAGTAAAATATTTAAAATTATAAAAACAAAAAACTCGAAGGGATTTATTTTTTTGATTTTCTTGTCAATTATTTCTGTAATTCTAGATACATTGAGTATAGCAATTGTAATTCCTGTAGTAAGTGTAATTATTCAACCTAATTTTTTATATAAATATGAGGATACTATAATGTGGGAATTTATTCCAAATTTTATATTTAGTATAGAACATGGTAAATTAATTATTATTTTTTTATCAATTTTCGGTTTAATTTTTTTATTTAAGAATATTTATTTAGTAATTTATAATTTTTTTATAGCATCTTTTTCAAATAAGTTAAAAGCTGAGCTAACAACAGAATTATTGAATCGTTATTTGAATCAAAATTATCTTTTTCACGTAAATAAAAAATTCACAAACGTAATAGCTAATTTAACCACTGAGGCAAGTTTTTTAACGAATGGAATAATATCTCCGACAATTGTCCTATTATCGGAAATTTTATTATTAGTAATGTTAGCTTTGTTAATATTTTTTTTAAAACTTTATAAAGTAATTTTTATATTTGGTATTTTTTTTATAATTGGTTTTATTTTAATTCTAATTATAAAAAAACTTACATCATCATGGGGTAAACGTCGAGAAATTGAGGAAAAAATAAGAATAGATAGTATAAATAAGCTTATTTCAGGTATAAGAGAAGTAATTTTAATTGGTAGGAAAAAAAATCTTTTAGAAAAATTTAAAATTTCAGAAAATAATATTGCAAAATTTAATATAAATTTCATAACACTTGCCAGTGCTCCAAAGTATGTTTTTGAAACAATGGGAATATTTGGATTAATAATATCAATTATATTTCTAAAAAAAATTGGAAGTTCTACTTTTGAAATTTTAACTGTAGCGAGTTTTTTTATTGCCACCTCTTACAGAGCCATACCTTCAATTAACAAGATACTTACTAGTTATCAACAAATTAAATATTATTTTCCTGTAATTGAATTGCTCAATAAAGAATTAAAACTCCCAGATGGAATAGTTTTTTCAAAAAACAAATCGAAATTCTCAAAAAATTTAAAATTAATCGATTTGTCATTTAAATATCCAAATAGCGACAGTAATGTTTTAGATAATATAAATTTATCAATCAAAAAAGGTGAAGTAGTGGGAATAATTGGGGTAACTGGTAGTGGTAAAAGTACATTAATAGATGTTATTTCCGGCTTAGTTTTGCATCAAAGTGGTCAAATAATTGTTGATGATATAATTATAGATAATGCAAAAAAAATAAGAAATTGGCAAAATAATATTGGCTATGTTTCACAGAATACTTATTTAATGAATGATACTATTAAAAAAAATATTGCATTTGGATTAAATGAGGAGGAGATAGATGATGTATTATTAAATAAAGCTATAAAAGTCTCGGAGTTGAACATGTTTATCGATTCTTTACCAAATAAAGCAGATACTCAGGTTGGAGAAAGAGGAGTAAGTTTATCTGGGGGTCAATTACAAAGAATTGGAATAGCCAGAGCAATATATAAAAATTCTGATTTTTTAATTTTTGATGAGATTACGAGTTCTCTAGACGAAAAAACAGAAAAAAAAATAATTGAAAATATTTTTAAAGATAAAAAAGATAAAACAATTTTAATCATCACACATAACAGTAGACTTTTGAAATATTGTGATAATGTGTATTCTATAGAAGGTCATAAATTAGTAGAAATCAACAAAGAAAGTGCAATTTAAAATATTTATATATTATATAGATAAAATAAAAATTATTAAAAAATTTTATAAATTTAATGGTGAAAGAAATTTTAAAAGATTTTATAGAAAATAAAAAAAAAACTTTGTTAGGTGTTGGCCCAATGAGTAAGAATTGCATAGACGCTTGTTGTGAAATTACATCAAACAAAATACCACTTATGCTCATAGCAAGCAGGAGACAAATTGATAGCCAAGAATTTGGAGGTGGATATGTTGAAAATTGGACTACAAATGAATTTAGTAATTATGTTTTAAAAAAAAATAATCAACTTATA
>MDTD01125017.1_pt1 | contig 10329 bp, 18 predicted proteins | sample 811221 | NCBI WGS metagenome assembly MDTD01 (sample SAMN05326646, study PRJNA326480) | marine metagenome | isolation source: seawater | place: Pacific Ocean: South West | collected 2011
ATAAAAGCCACACAAAAGAATACAATGTAGATTTTGTTACACACTTGGTTGAACAAATACAAGCAATGGCTGGAGATATTTATAATGATAAGACTCCACACCCTAAATTGATTGCAAAAAAGGAGAAAAAACAAAATGAGTGATCCTAATCAACCATATCACAACGAAGGCTTTGGCATATCATTTATATGGATAATTGTTTTATTTTTCGTAGCACCTGCTTTAATTATGTTATCAATAGATGATGGCTTTGCCAAGTTTGTTGCTATGCGTGGTGTAACTGGAGATTGTTGGGAAAATAGTAAACATGAACGTGTTTGCACAGTGCCTACTGAAGGTGCTAAATTGGCAGACTGCAAATTTTGGAGAAATTTTTGTACTGAAAACGTTTATAGATGGAGAGAAGAATAAATGAAATTAACTTTAATAGGATATGGATTTGTTGGTAAAGCAGTACATAGTGTCCTAAAAGATCAATATGATGTAAAAATTGTAGATCCACAATACAACGAAAATACAATTACTGATGATTCGGAAGGATACATTGTTTGTGTTCCTACACCAAGCGAAGACAGTGGTGCTTGTGATATGACTATTGTTAATACTGTCGTAAAAGCATGTCCAAGTGACAAACCTATCTTGATTAAAAGCACAATAAGTTTAGAAGGTTGGCAAGTACTTGATGCTATGAAAAAAGAAATAACATTTAGCCCTGAATTTTTAACCGCCGCAAATGCTAATGAAGATTTTGCAAAACAGGAATTTATGTTGTTTGGCGGAGGTAACACAGAATTTTGGCATGATGTGTTTATCCTTGTGAAAGGCTTTCAACCGATGTATGCAAGTGTAGAAGAATTAATTTTAACAAAGTATTTGCGAAATAGTTTTTTAGCCACAAAGGTTGCTTTCTTTAATGAAGTATTTGATTTTTGTAAAATGACAAATCTAGATTACGAAAAAATTTCTGAACTGGTAGGAATAGATAAAAGAATAACGAAAAGCCATATGCAGGTTCCAGGACCTGATGGCGAAAGAGGCTTTGGAGGTGCATGTTTTCCTAAAGATACGAGAGCATTATTGTTTACTGGATTGTACTTCAAATCTCCTTTTTCTATCTTAAGTGAGGTAGTGCAAACCAATGAAAGGATTAAAAATGCATAATATACTAATCACTGGACATGAAGGATTCATAGGAACTGAACTATGGAAAAGATTATCAACTAAACATGACCTATTGGGGTTAGACATAAAAAGCGGAGATGATATTTTAACATGTGATCTGCCACATCCAAACACAGTAGATATTGTAATACATTTAGCTGGAATAGGCGGAGTAAGAGAAAGTTTAGCTGACCCACAAAAGTATTGGAATAACAATGTTGAAGGGACAAAAAGAATAATGGAATATTATCCTAATGCAAGAATACTTGTTGCAGGATCAAGTTCCCAATATGAGCCACATCTAAATCCCTATGCCGCAAGTAAAAATGCAATAGAATACATTCCGCACATTAATAGTGTTTTTATGAGATTCCATACAGTATATGGTCCAGTGCCAAGAGCCAATATGTTTTTTGATAAACTTCTAAACAACAAACTAGAGTACGTTACTGCACATAAAAGAGACTTTATACATATAGAGGATTTGTGCGAAGCAATTGAAGTTATTATGGATAGTAAGTTTAACGGAACATTAGATGTAGGAACTGGCCACAGTGTAAGGATCCAAGATATACGTCCTGACTTGCCTGTTAAGTTAAATACTATTGGTGAAAGAAAAGTAACACAGGCAAATACAAAACAACTAAAAGAACTAGGCTTTGTAGCAAAACATACAGTCGCTCAATTCTTAAAAGATAGAGGCATAAAATGAAAATAGGCTTTACTTGTTCAACTTTTGATCTGCTCCATGCAGGTCATGTTCAAATGCTAAGAGAAGCAAAAGAACAATGTGATTATTTAATTTGCGGTTTACAAGTAGACCCAAGCATCGATCGAAAAGAAAAAAATTCCCCTGTACAAACATTAGTAGAAAGATATAGTCAATTACATTCCTGCAGATATGTAGACGAGATAATTCCCTACCAAACTGAAAAAGATTTGGAAGACATACTCCAAATGTTTAATATTGATGTGCGAATTTTGGGTGAAGAATATAGAGAACAGAATTTTACAGGTAAAGATATATGTCAAGGAAGAAATATTGATTTGTATTTCAATTCAAGAGATCATAGATTCTCAACAACGGATCTACGAAATAGGGTAAAAAGTTGTTGACTTTTAACAGAAAATATCATATAATAGAAATAATAGGAGAAGCAAAATGAAAGATATTTTACAAGACATTGTAGCCAAAACACATAGCTTAGGCTTTTTGAATTTGGTGAAAGTGACTGGTACAGAAGATTCAACAATGATTGAATCCATGGCAGAAGATAGAAGTGTAATTCTTACTGCTACAACAAAAGATAAGGTTGCAGAGTTTGGTGCAAACATTTTTGGTATGCCTAACTTAGATAAGTTAAGTTTGCATTTGAAAAATCCAGAGTATCAAAAAAATAGCAAACTTTCAATTACAAAAGCAGAACGTAATGGTATTGAAGTTCCAACAGGCATACATTTTGAAAATGAAGCTGGAGACTTTCAAAATGATTTCCGCTTTATGGTAACAGAAATTATTAATGAAAAACTTAAGAGTGTTAAGTTTAAAGGAGCAAGTTGGGAAGTAAGTTTTACTCCTAGTCTTGCAAGTATCACAAGAATGAAATTACAGAGTGCCGCACATGCAGAAGAAACTGTTTTTACAGTAAAAGCTGAAAATGGCGATTTAGTTTTTTACTTTGGTGATGCAAATACACATGCAGGTAAATTTGTATTTCAGAATGCTATCGAAGGCGATTTAAAACATGCATGGGCATATCCTGTTGCACAAGTACAAGCAATTCTAAATCTTGACGGTAATGCAACAATGAGTCTAAGTGATCAAGGAGCAATGCAGATTTCAGTAGACAGTGGTTTAGCACAATACAACTATATTCTGCCTGCACAGAGCAAGTAAACATGTATACAGATCTTACAAAAGAACAAAAAGATTATGCAGTATTTCTTCCAGCTTTAAGCGGATTTTATGCTACTTTTGTAGGAAAGCAACGTTTTGAGGAGTATGTAGATAATAATCGTATTCCTTATCCTAACGGAATGGAATCTATAAATTGGTTAAACAAAAAGGATGGATTGTTTAACTATCATTGGACATTGTATAGTGCAGGTCATGCCGAGCTTGACATAAACAAAGATGCACCTAAAGAAGATATGATTCGAAACAGAGATCGAGATAACAGTTGGTTATTAGGAGACTCGGGTGGCTTTCAGATAGGTAAAGGTGTTTGGGAAGGTAATTGGAAGGATCCTTCCTGTCCTAAGGCTCAAAAGAAAAGAGAGCAAGTATTGAGCTGGATGGATGCTTACATGGACTACGGAATGATACTTGATATTCCTGCTTGGGTGTCTAGATCAGAAGCAGGACAAAAAGCAACAGGTATTACAAATTATCAAGATGCAGTAAACGCCACTAGAATTAACAATGATTACTTTATGGATAATCGGAATGGCAACTGCAAGTTCCTTAATGTTCTCCAAGGCGAGAATCATGCTGATGCAGAAGACTGGTATCAACAAATGAAGGAATATTGTGATCCTAAACATTATACAGATCATTTTAATGGTTGGTCTATGGGTGGACAAAACATGTGTGATATCCACCTAGTTCTAAAACGTATTGTAGCACTACGTTTCGATGGTTTGCTTGAAAAAGGATTACATGATTACATGCATTTTCTTGGAACAAGTAAATTAGAGTGGGCAACACTATTAACTGATATACAAAGAGCAGTTAGAAAATATCACAACGAAAATTTTACAATAACATTTGATTGTGCTTCTCCTTTTCTTGCAACTGCTAATGGACAGGTGTATATACAGACAGAAACAGAAGATAGAACAAAATGGGTCTATCGAATGGTTCCTAGTGTTGATGATAAAAAATATGCTACAGATACACGTAACTTTAGAGATGCAGTATTACAGGACAATATCTTTAAAAACTTTACAGATAGTCCTTTAACAGAAAAAATAAAAGTTTCAGATGTTTGTATTTACAAGCCAGGAGATTTGAATAAAATTGGCAAGGAAGGCAAGACCAGTTGGGATAGTTTCAGTTATGCTATCCAGATGGGTCATAATGTTTGGAGTCATATTAATGCAGTGCAAGAAGCAAATAGAAAATATGATAATAATATTATTCCTTCAATGCTAGTAGATGAATCCTTTGATAGGGTTTATTTTAGAGATGTTGTTGAGGCAATTTTTGCCACAAGCAATAGAGATGAAGCTAATGCAGTAATTGAAGAATTTAATAAGTTCTGGATGAGCATCATTGGAACAAGGGGTGCAGTTGGAAAGAAGACAGTGAATGCATCTACACAATTTGGAAACCTGTTTGAGGAGGTATAGTATGGCAACAGGAAGAGCGTCAAAGAGAGCAAAGAGGCTAAAAAATATGCACGATTATCTACACAAGAAAGTAGAAGAAGTAGAGATAGAAAGAAATGATGATAGATCATGGGCTACAAAAGAAAATTTAATAAAACTTAAAAAACAAAAACTGGCAATTAAGGATAGAATACATAATGAATAGAGATTACGCCACTGGTAACAGTGGTAACATACAGTATTTTGTAGGCAAAGAAGTTGAAAAAACTCCTGCTTATGATATGGATACTTTGTTTGTAGTTGGAATACAACCTGTAAAGGATACAATAAAATTAGCAACTAGGAATAATTGTGATCATATCTATCTCGGAGCCAACCAAAGTTTTGGTGTTGAGGAAGATGAAGTAGAAGAATGGGACGAAATGGTAGGCGAATTGTTAGATGCTGGTTATTGGGTAACTTTAGATTATGATGTGAAATATCATAGCTTTGTTTTGGAAAGAAGATATAACGATCATGACAAATTTATTAGCATGATATCGGTTAAATTACCTAATGTAAATCAATTAAATTACAATGCTTGTATAAAAATAGACGACAGTGATTTCAAAGCATCTAATCCAGGAGTTTGGGTTTACTATGCAAATGAACTAAAAGATAGGAAAAAGTTTACTCCTTGGGAAGATTATGGAAAAGATCAACCAATTATACTTGACAAAGAACATTAAAGGTAGTATAGTAAATGGAACAAGAACGTTATTATGATTACATGTTGAGAAATATGCGAGAAGAAGATAACAAAATTAATAAGGCAAAAGCAATGGAAAATGCAAAAAGAATGATTTGGGTTACTTTCAAGAAAGAAGGTATTCACAAATATCCTGCGGCTTTGGATGATCCAAAGTTAGCAACTGGAGATGAATATGATGTGTCCTTTTTAGGCTATCCTCATAGACACATATTTCATTTTAAAGTAGGTATCACTGTTACTCACAATGACAGGGATATAGAATTTATTCAATTTAAAAGATGGATGGAGAAACTATACGCAGATAAAACATTAGAACTAGATTACAAGTCGTGTGAAATGATGTCTGATGATTTGTATCAACAAATCACAGAAAAGTACCCAAGACGTGAGGTACACATCGATATCTCGGAGGACGGTGAAAACGGTGCTCATATTGAATACCCTAGCTACTAAAGGAGACCTAAAAGTGAAAAAGGGTGAATACTTCAACAACAATCCCTCGGTTGTAAAAATATTTAACGACCTAGATTCTTTTAAAGACTTTTGCCGTGAGGCTTTTGCATATGGCCATGATGGTTATGTGTTTAACGAAAAAGATCTCTACAATAACAAAAGTAGAGCTTGGCAGGCTTTCTGTGCTTTTAGAAAAGGCAAGAAAAGACCAAAAGGATATTTTAGAAGGAAATACTAATGACAATTTATATTGTAGATATTGAAGCAGTTGACACACGTTACACAAAACAGTGGAAGGAATATCTGCCTGCACAACTTCAAAAAGCTACAAATAAAAAAGTCAAAGTGATTAGTGGAGGAGAGACTCCCCAGGCTACAACTCCTGGGGCGTTTCTAAACTTTGGTGGTACTAATGTGTACAAAAGCAAACAACTCGAACAAATAGGAGAGATGTTTTGTAATGGAAAAGTATCAGACAACGATTATTTTCTTTATACTGATGCTTGGAATCCTACAGTTATTCAACTGCGTTATATGGCAGAACTATTGGGTGTTAACATTCGCATTGGTGGTATGTGGCATGCTGGTAGTTATGATCCGCAGGACTTTTTAGGCAGAGTGATAGGAGAGAAACCTTGGGTAAGAAATGCTGAAAGAAGCATGTTTGAATGTTATGATGATAATTTTTTTGCAACACAGTTTCATATAGAGTTATTTCAACATACTTTTAGACCTACAGGAAATCCTGCAATAGACACAGTTGATCCTAAAAAATTTGTTAAGGCAGGTTGGCCTATGGAGTACTTAGGTCCTACATTCACACAATACAAAGGTATGGAAAAGAAAGATATTATTTTATTTCCACATAGAATTGCTCCAGAGAAACAACCAGAAATATTTTATGATTTAAAAGATTCTTTGCCACAATATGAATTTATTGTTTGCCAAGAAAAACAACTTTCTAAAAATGAATATCATAATTTACTTGGACAGGCAAAATTAGTGTTCAGTGCAAACCTACAAGAAACACTCGGCATAAGCTGGTATGAAGGGGTATTAGTTGATACTATTCCTATGGTTCCAGATAGATTAAGTTATCGTGAAATGGCGATACACGAATTCAAATATCCGTCTATACTTACAAAAAACTTAGATCATTATAAAAAACATAAAAGCGAATTAATGAACTTGATTGTAAATTATATGGACAACTACAATAGCTATTTGAAATATTTTGACAAACAAAAGGTTGCATTAAAACAATTCTTTCACGGCGATGCATTATATAGGAGAATATCAAATGGGAGATGACTATAAAGACTACTCAATAACAATAGGAAGTGCTAATGAAAGTATGTCAACTTATACATTCCAATCATTAGATCCTACGTATACTCCATGCACAATAGATCTAGAAAACACTATCACGTTCGATAGTTTGAACACCGAGGACTATCTTACTAAAAACTTTTTAGATCAAAGCGAGATAGAAGACATGTGTGGTGAATATCCTACACTTAAAATTGCATACGAAAAGTTTAAAAACATATATGATCTAGTATATCAGGATTGGAAAGGAAAACAGGAGGCTTAATTTGTTTGGGTTTTTTAAAGATAGAAAAAGAGTTATTACTGATAGAACAGGTAAGATTCCGTATCTAATAAGATATTATGTATTTCTAAAAGACAGAAAACATTTTCCTTTCAATATTACAGTACACAAAGTTTTAGTTAGCGATGAACCTACACTACATGATCATCCATGGAATTGGGGAGCAATAATTCTAAAAGGTGGATACTGGGAACATATTCCTATTATATCACAGGAAGGACATGTGGTTGGAAGCACTAGAGAATGGCGTGGCCCAGGACACATACGTTTTAGAAAAGCAAGTGATTTGCATTGGTTAGAATTAGCTAAAGACAAAAACGGAAATGAGATTCCATGTTGGAGTATATTCTTTATGGGTAAAAAACAAAAAGAATGGGGCTTTGTTCGACATGAACAATCCAAAGGATACCGTTGGGTCCATAACGAAAAATATTTAGAGGAAAAAATGTATGCCAAATAAATTATACTACACTTGGACAGATATTGAAAACTGTTGCTTAGACATTGTTAACAAAATGTATGCAGATCAATGGAGACCAGATTATATCGTAGGAATCACAAGAGGTGGTAATGTACCCGCAACAATTATAAGCAACATGACTGGAATAAGTTGCGAAACATTAAAAGTAAGTTTACGTGATGATGTAAGAGCAGGTGAGAGTAAAACTTGGATGGCACAAGATGCTTTTGGAACTCCACATTCAGATTCTGGAGGACAAGGAAAAAATATTTTAATTGTAGATGATATAAATGATACTGGTGCAACTTTTAATTGGATAGTTAAGGACTGGGAAAATTATGCACCAAAAGATACACATTGGAGAAATGTATGGTGTGAAAATGTTAGATTTGCTGTCATCACAGATAATCTTGCAAGTAAGTTTCAGTTTGGTATAAACTATGCATGTCATGAAGTTAATAAATCAGAAAAAGATGTTTGGTTAGTGTATCCATGGGAAAAGGTTGGTAAGTATGATTGACACTCAACTAATTTTTCCAACGAAAGTTTATAGAGCTCAGTACGAAGAAGCACAAGAGTTACAAAAATCTATTGTGCCTACATTCTTAGAACAAGAGAAAAAAGATACGAGTCCAGTAAAATATTCTGCTAACGGATATACATCATATGGTGTGAATAGTGATGTGTTAAGAATGCCACAACTGTCTGCATTAAAAGGTTTCTTAGACGAAGTAATAAAGCAATGCCATCAAGAAGCAAAACTTAATGGCGAACCTAAACTAATGAGCAGTTGGTTTAGTATCAACAGAAAATATACTTATCATGAAGAACATCACCATATGCCTGACGTGTGGAGCGGTGTTTACTATGTTCAAGCTGATCAAGATCATCCAGGACTTACTCTTGTTAATTCTAATCAAAAAACACATTGGCCCAGAACTGGTGTTACACAATTGACAGAATCTAATTCTCCAGAAGTAACTTGTGTTGCAACTACAGGAACTGTAATTATATTTCCAAGTTATTTGCTACATAAAGTACATCAACAAATGGTAGACAAAGAAAGAATTACGGTGGCATTTAATTATGGAATATAAAGATACACCTTGGCAAGACATAGTCATTGATACAAGAGATTATACTGTTTACAAAGACAAGTATCCGGTAACAGAAGGACACATTCTTTTTGTTCCTAAAGAAGAATCATGGGATAACTTACAGAAATGTTATAAAGCGGCATACGGCTGGGGTTATGAATGGGTTAACAAAGGTTACTGTGATGCATATAATATTGGGCAAAATGTTGGAGAAGAAGCAGGACAAACAGTCATGTATCCGCATGTTCATCTCATTCCACGTCGCAAGGGTGATATGAACGATCCAAGAGGAGGAGTGCGACACGTGATCCCAGAAAAAGGAAAGTATTAGGAGGTACAACATGAAGCCAGGAAAAGCATTACTAGAAGCGGCAAGGAAACAAGCCGAAGGCGAGATTGCAGTTCATTTAGCAAACATTGAAGTTTATAAAACAATGCCAGCAGGAATAGGTGAACATTCTGATGTAACAGAAGCAATTATTGCCGAACTAGATAAACTAGCGACAGCAAACGATCGTTTAGAAATGTTGGATAAGTTTTTTAAAAACGATGACTAGGACGTTATTCTTAGGAGATAGCCATGCACATGGCTATTTCGAAATGGGTGGCAAAATTAATAGTTGGCAAAGCAACAACTATGCAGAAATTTATGCCGCAAAAAATAATAAGAAGACTGTTGTCTACAGTATGCCAGGAGGTGCTAATATAAAATATCCTATCTGGCTTAGATGTATGCTTGACAAATATGATGATATAGATGAAGTATTTGTTCAATCTACTTACTGGAATAGGTTTTTGTTATCCTGTTCCAAAAAACTTGATGTTGGAGATGATACAAAACCAGACTTGTATCTAGACAACGATCAACCAAAAGATGACTTGATACATAGATATACTGATCATAGAATAACAGACGACTATATTGAATTTGTAGAAAAACCGCGAACACAATTATATCAAGAATTTAAAGGTTTTAAGTTCCACGATTCTTTAATAGATTACAACTTTGGATTGTTCCATGAAAAATATTCATACACAAAATTATGGCATGAAATGATTACACCATTACAATATAAAGAATTTTGTTCAAATCTAGTTGTAATAGATACTATGTTAAAAGAAAAAGATATCAAATGGTACCTTTGGACAATTAATGAAAGAGTCTATATGCCTAACAATACAGATTATTTTGTGCCTTTATCATGTGTAAAAGCACCTATGAGTGTTGAAAGATATTTGAAAGAAACAGAGAATTTAGATATAGAAACTGATCATTACAGAATTGATGGTGAGCATTACATAAAGGAGGTGCATAACAAAATAGCAACAGACTATTTTGGTTATTTAAAAGGTGCCAGTAATAAACAAAATGCTTGACAAAAACCTAAATAAAGTATATAATAAACAGAAAAAGTGGCAATCCACTGCCTTAACATCGGAGAAGAACTTTGAGCAAAGTAAATGA
>MDTD01103758.1_pt1 | contig 10328 bp, 12 predicted proteins | sample 811221 | NCBI WGS metagenome assembly MDTD01 (sample SAMN05326646, study PRJNA326480) | marine metagenome | isolation source: seawater | place: Pacific Ocean: South West | collected 2011
CTCAAATTTATATTTTTTCAACAAAAATGGTGAATGGAAAAGTGAAATAATTTTTTTAGATAAAGATAGGGTTGAAGTAAAATTTTTAGACAAGGTTAAGAAACCAATCAACGCACATGATGTTCAACTTGCAATTTGTTTAGTAAAAAAAAATCCACTAGATATTATTTTACAAAAATCTACTGAACTTGGAGTAAGTAAAATTATTCCTTTAATTTCAGAAAGATCAGAAGTAAGGGAATTGAATTACGATAGGGCAAAAAAAATAGTAATTGAGGCTACAGAACAATCTAATCAATTAAATCCCCCATCAATAGCTCAGACAATAAAACTTGATGAATTTTTAAAAAATATTTCTGAAAAAACAAAATTATTATTTGCAGATATCAATTTTAAAGAAAAAATTGATTATAGTAATTTAAAAAAAAGCAAATCATTAATAATTCTGATTGGTCCAGAAGGAGACTTTTCTCCAAAGGAGAGAAGATTGATCACATCAAAAGAAAATGTAATTCCTTTTTCTTTATCTAAGAATATATTACGAACTGATACTGCTGTTATAAGCGCGATTTCATTGATTAATTTTATTCTTAACGATCATTAATTGTCGCATTTATTGAAATTGTTAAATTATGAAAATGGTATATAAAAATCTTATGATTAGATTAGCTTTAGCTTTTTCATTTATGATACAGACAGTTGTTGCTGAACAACCGAAAGACTGGCAATTAGGTTTTCAAAGCGCAGCCTCAAAAAGTATGAGTGACATTGTAATTTTTCACGATTACATGCTGCTACCAATTATAACAGCTATAACTGCTTTCGTACTATTTTTAGTTTTATACGCTTGTGTTAAATTTAGAGCCTCAAAAAATAAAGTTGCATCTCAAACAAGTCACAATACGATCATTGAAATTGTTTGGACGCTCGTCCCTTGTTTGATTCTTATTGCTATGGCAGTGCCATCCTTTAAGGTTTTGTATTCCCAGGATAAAATTCCGCCAGCAGAGGTAACAGTAAAAGCAATCGGTTACCAATGGTATTGGGGTTACGAGTATCCAGATGAAAATATAATTTTCGACTCATATATGATTGAGGATGAGGATTTAAAACCCGGGCAACCAAGATTACTGACAGTAGATAATGAGGTTGTGGTACCAGTTAATAAAGTTGTGAAGGTTCTAATAACTGCAAACGATGTTCTTCATGCTTGGGCGTTACCTTCATTTGGTGTCAAACGTGATGCTGTACCAGGAAGAATAAATGAGACATGGTTTAGAGCTGATAGAACAGGAACCTTTTATGGTCAATGTTCTGAACTTTGCGGTATTAAACATGCATTTATGCCAATTACAGTAAAAGTTGTAACGCAAGCAGAATATGAAGATTGGTTAAAAGAAGCAAAAGTAAAATTTGCTAAAAATGTAATTGAAAATAATTTTAAGATTGCTAAAAAAGTAATAGAAGGAGAAGTAAAATAATGTCTTCAATTACCGCAGACTCTCACAATCACAATCCTACAGGTTGGAAAAGATGGGCATACTCGACTAATCATAAAGATATAGGAACAATGTATCTTATTTTTGCAATAATCGCAGGACTTATAGGTTCAGCTTTTTCTGTTTTAATGAGAATGGAGTTAATGCATCCTGGGGATGGAATTTTAGGCGGTAATTATCATCTTTATAATGTTTTAGTCACTGGACACGGATTAATAATGATCTTTTTTATGGTAATGCCAGCAATGATAGGTGGATTTGGAAACTGGTTTGTTCCAATAATGATAGGAGCTCCAGATATGGCATTTCCAAGAATGAATAATATTTCTTTTTGGCTATTACCAGTTGCTTTCATATTATTATTAACATCTATATTTGTTGATGGTCCTCCAGGCCAAACTGGAGTTGGAGGAGGTTGGACTATTTATCCACCATTATCCTCAAAAACAGGTCAACCTGGTCCTGCAATGGATCTTGCTATTCTAAGTTTACATATCGCTGGAGCTTCATCTATTCTAGGAGCAATAAATTTTATAACCACAATTTTAAATATGAGAACGCCAGGAATGACACTGCATAAAATGCCTTTATTCGCTTGGTCAATTTTAGTAACTGCTTTCTTATTGTTGCTTTCACTTCCCGTTTTAGCCGGAGCTATCACTATGTTATTAACTGACAGAAATTTTGGAACAGCATTTTTTGAGGCTCAAACCGGTGGAGATCCAGTTTTATTTCAACATTTGTTTTGGTTTTTTGGACATCCTGAGGTGTATATTTTAATATTACCTGGTTTTGGAATGATAAGTCATATAATCTCCACATTTTCTAAAAAACCTATTTTTGGTTATCTGGGAATGGCTTATGCAATGGTGGCGATTGGCGTTGTAGGTTTTGTTGTTTGGGCGCACCATATGTACACTGTTGGATTAGATACAGATACCAAAGCATATTTCTTAGCAGCAACAATGATTATAGCAGTTCCTACTGGTATCAAAGTATTTTCTTGGGTAGCAACAATGTGGGGAGGCTCAATTAGTTTTAAAACTCCTATGTTATGGGCGATTGGTTTTATCGTACTGTTTACTTTAGGTGGAGTTACCGGAGTTGTTTTAGCTAATGCCGGTGTCGATACAGCACTACACGATACTTATTATGTAGTCGCACACTTTCATTACGTATTATCTTTAGGCGCAGTCTTTGCAATATTTGCTGGTTTTTACTATTGGTTTAGCAAAATGTCAGGCTATGAATACTCAGAATTTTTAGGAAAAATCCATTTTTGGTTAACTTTTATTGGGGTAAATTTAATTTTCTTTCCTCAGCATTTTTTAGGTTTGGCTGGTATGCCTAGAAGGTATGCTGATTACCCAGATGCTTTTGCTGGATGGAATTATGTTTCGTCAATAGGATCATACATATCTTTAATTGGAGTTGCAGTTTTTCTAATTAACATTTTATATGCTTTCATAAAAAAACAAGCTGCTAAACAAAACCCTTGGGGAGAGGGAGCTACAACTTTAGAGTGGACTGTCGCATCGCCACCGCCATTTCATACTTTTGAAGAGCTTCCTAAAATAAAATAAATTGACACTTTATTTAGCGAAAACAAAAAATTTCTCGTCAGCGTCTGCTGTAAACATAAAATATTTCTTTAGATTAATGAAACCAAGAGTAATGTCCTTAGTTTTATTTACTTGTTTTGTAGGTTTGATTTTGGCACCTGGAAAAATCGGTTTTATACAAGCCACGATATCTCTTTTTGCTGTTTCTTTAGGAGCTGGCGCAGCTGGAGCTTTAAATATGTGGTATGAGTCTGATCTCGATGCTTTAATGTCTAGAACATGTTTGAGACCGATTCCGATTGGTAAAATTAAAAAAAGACAGGCCTTAATATTTGGGGTGACCTTAAGCATCATTTCAATTTTATTATTATATCTTTCATCAAATATTATTTCATCTGTATTATTGTTTGCAACAATATGTTTTTATTATTTTGTTTACACAGTTTGGCTTAAAAGGAAGACTCCACAAAATATTGTAATAGGGGGTGCAGCTGGTGCACTACCACCAGTAATTGGATGGACAATAACTACAGGAAGTTTATCCATTGAACCATTAGTTTTATTCCTTTTGATTTTTTTGTGGACTCCTTCTCATTTTTGGGCATTAAGTTTGTATAAGTCAGAAGATTACAAAAGAGCCAATATACCAATGTTACCACTCATATCTGGTATTGATAAAACAAAACTTAGCATACTAGTCTACTCCATTTTAATGCTAGTTCCAATTTTATTGATTTACTACTTGAATTTGGGCTCTTTGCTAAGCACAAGTATTTCATTAACGTTAACGATTTATTACGTTTATTTGTGTTTTGTGCTCACAATTTCTAAAACTCAAAAAAGAATTAATAAAATTGCGAAAAAAATATTTACTTATTCAATATTATATTTATTTTTGCTTTTCTTATTGTTGTTAATTAACACAATTTTAGTAATTTAATGAATAAAAAGAAAAAAAATATTTTAACTGCAATTATTTTGATAGCTTTTATGTTATTTTTATTCTTAATGACATTTTACAACATTGGTATTTATAATAGAGAGATATAATGTATTTAGATAAAAAAAAATTAACTCCTATAGCTCTGGTTTTCATATTCTTATTTATGCTTGGGCTATCTTTTGCAGCCGTTCCTTTATATGATTTGTTTTGCAGAGTAACAGGTTTTGGCGGAACAACACAGAATGCGTCTGAGAAAGAATTGCCTAAAATTGTTATTGATAAAAATTATAAAATCAGATTTGATACAAATTCTAATAGTCAACTTGATTGGGCTTTTTACCCTGAAAAAAATACTTTAAATCTTAAACCAGGTGAAGTGCATACAGTAAAATTTTACGTAAAAAATAATTCTTTAAACTCATCTTCCGGATCTGCCACATTTAATGTTTCACCCACTCCTTTTGGTATTTATTTAAACAAAATTGGTTGTTTTTGTTTTGAAAAGCAAACGCTACAGGCAGGTGAGAAAAAAGATTTTATTTTAACTTTTTTCTTAGATCCAGAAGTCGTCGATGATAATAAAACAAAAGAAATTTCTGACGTAACACTATCTTTTACTTTTTTTTCATCAGACTATTATGAGAAAGGTGGCAAAGTTTAAATATGTCTTCCGGAGAAAAAAAACATGATTTTCATTTAGTTGATCCAAGCCCTTGGCCTATTTTTACCTCTTTTGCGTCTTTAGTTCTTGCTTTTGGAGCGGTGTATTATTTTCATACTAAAACTTTATGGCTGCTATTAATTGGAACAGCGTTATTAATTTACGGATCTTTCATGTGGTTTAGGGACGTTATAGACGAGGCTGAAAAACAGGGGCATCATACACTAGTAGTACAAATTGGTCATAGATATGGAATGACATTGTTCATTGCATCAGAGGTAATGTTTTTTGTTGCTTGGTTTTGGGCATTTTATAATGCAAGCCTTTTTCCAACAGAGGCGATTGGAAAAGTCTGGCCGCCAGCAGATATAAAAACTTTTGATCCTTGGGACATCCCTCTTATAAATACTTTAATATTATTACTTTCAGGCACAACAGTTACCTGGGCACACCATGCTATGTTGGAAAATGAGAGAAAAGGATTAGTAAACGGATTAATAGCTACAGTGTTTCTTGGTTTTATATTTTCTTGTTTTCAAGCTTACGAATATCACCATGCAACTTTCACTATTTCCCAAAATATTTATGGTTCAACTTTTTATATGGCCACCGGTTTTCATGGTTTCCATGTTATTATTGGAACAATATTTTTAGCAGTGTGTCTATATAGATCTTTAAAGGGACACTTCAAACCCGATCATCACTTTGGTTTTGAAGCAGCGGCTTGGTACTGGCATTTTGTTGATGTTGTGTGGTTATTTTTGTTTGCTGCAATTTATATTTGGGGAAGTTAAAAAGTAATTGAAAAAAACTCTATTTAACTTATTTGTAATTTTCTTTATCACAGTTTTCTGTTCCCTTGGAACTTGGCAGCTCTATAGATTGCAATGGAAATTAAATCTCATTGAGGAAATTAATTCGGGCCTTAAATCGAAGCCAATTCAATTTTCTAATTATAAAGACAAAAACTATCAAAGAGTTGTCGCAGAGGGTAAATTTAATTTTAAAAAGCAAATTTATTTATATAGTTTGAATGAAAATGGAAAACCTGGCTATGACGTCGTCACACCATTCCTTACTTCAAAAAATAATTATTTATTGATAAATAGAGGTTGGATAGAAAAGAGAGACAAGGATAAAGAATATATAAATTTTTTTAACAAACAGAAAATTATCGGTATTTTAAAAAAAAACCAAAAACCAAATATATTTAAACCTAAAAATGATATTTCTCAAAATATATGGTTTTCAATTAATCTTAACGACTTACAAAAATTTACCGGCTTAAATTTTCAAAATTATACGATTTTTCTAGAGGGAGACGGAAATAATGTACCGAAAACTAAAACTATTTCTGCAAAATTGACAAATAATCACCTTAAATATGCTTTAACTTGGTATTCAGTTGCTTTATCCATACTAGTATATTTTTTATATTTTAGAAAAAAACAATGAAATATTTTAGCACTAGGGACAAAAAATTAGATTACGATTTTAAGGCTGTTTTTTTTAGAGGGCTGGCTCCTGATGGCGGTTTATTTGTTCCAAAACAAATTGAAAAATACAGTCAAGATAGTTTAGAAAAATTAAGCAAACTCAACTACTTAGATTTAGCTACTGAGATTATTTATTATTTCTGTAAAGAAAATCTTTCAAAAAATAAAGTAAGTAAAATTGTTAAGAAATCTTACTCAAAATTTTCGTCAGATAATGTAGTAAGTATTAAAAAATTTCAAGACATAGCTTTATTAGAGCTTTATCATGGACCGACACTAGCCTTTAAAGATATCGCTATGCAAATTATTGGTAGCATGTTCAATGAATTTGAGTCTAAAGAGAATAAAACAATTAATATTGTGGTAGCTACTTCAGGAGATACAGGTTCTGCAGCTATTTCTGCATTAAATAATAAAAAAAGTATAAATGTTTTTGTATTGCATCCTCATAATAAAATTTCAAAAAACCAAAGAAAAATAATGACAACGATAGGCTCAAAAAATATCTACAATTTAGCAATAAAAGGTAACTTTGATGATTGCCAGAAAATTGTAAAAGCAATGTTCGCAGATGAAAGTTTTAGGGAAAAAATTAATATGTCAGGTGTTAATTCAATTAATTGGGCAAGAATAATTTGTCAAATAGTTTACTATTTTTATGCTTATTTTAAACTTTCCAAAAAAACAAATTTTGCAGTTCCGACTGGTAATTTTGGAGATATTTATGCTGGATACGTTGCAAAACAAATGGGGCTTCCTTTAGGGAAATTAATTGTGGCAACGAATCAAAATGATATTTTATCTAGAGTCATAAATTCTGGTAAATATAAACCAAATGAGGTTAAATCCACTTTAACTCCGAGTATGGATATTCAAGTTGCAAGTAATTTTGAGAGATTACTTTTTAATATTTCTAAAGGAAATGATAATCGCGTTAGTGATTTGATGAAAAATCTTAAAAATGACGGTTCATTTGAATTGGAAACCGATGAGCTTGATGAGATAAAGGAAAGTTTTAGCGCTCAGTCGATAGCAGACGATGAAACATTAAGAATAATAAGAGACTTTTTTAATAATTTTGGTTTTATAATAGATCCACACACTGCAACTGCTGTAGGTGCCTCCTATAAAGTGAAAAATGAATTTCCAACTGTCGTTCTTGGGACAGCGCATCCATATAAATTTGCTGATACAATCAAAATAGCTATTAATAAAGATGTAGTTGCACCTAATCAAATATCGATGTTACCTAGCAAAAAAGAAAAATTTGATATAATGGATAACAACTTACAAAAAATTAAAGATTATATTTTAGAAAAAAAAAATGAAAATTAAATTAGGTGATAAATTACCCAGCTCAGATTTATTTTATCTCGATCAAAATAATAATGTAAAAAAAATTAATATTTTAGATTTGAGCAAAAACAGCAAAATTATTATTTTAGGAATGCCAGGGGCGTTTACTAAAACTTGTTCAGCCATTCACTTACCTGGCTACATAAAAAATTATGATTTAGCTTTAAAAAAAGGAATTTCAAAAATTTTATGTATTGCAGTAAACGATCCAAATGTCATGAAAGCCTGGGGGGAAAATCAAAATACCGATGATAAAATTTTAATGCTTGGAGACCCTTTTCTCAAATTTACAAGTGCTATTGGAGCTGAAGTTGATAAATCAGAGAAGGGGCTTGGGATAAGGTCTAATCGTTATACTATGCTTGTGGAAAATGGAGAAGTTAAAATAATTGAGGAAGAAAAAGAAACTGCTGTTTGCAAACTTTCTGCAGCTGAAAATTTTTTAAAGGCTATTTAGTTTCAGAAACTGCTAACTCATCAGCTAGATTATTATACTTATTTCCAGCATGAGCTTTTACCCACTTCCACCTTACTTTGTGTTTGAGACAAGAGCTATCTAATTTAATCCAAAGATCTTTATTTTTTACAGACTTTTTATTAGAATTTTTCCAATTATTTAATTTCCACTTTTTAATCCAATCCGTAATCCCGTCTTTTACATATTTTGAGTCAGTGAAAATAATAATATTAGATTTTTTTTTTATTTTTTTTAAGGCCATAATCGGCGCTATCAATTCCATTCTATTATTTGTAGTATTGTTTTCATTTCCTGAAATACTTAACATATCTTTTTTTTCTTCTAAAATTACCGCAGCCCAGCCACCTTTACCTGGGTTTCCGGAACACGCGCCATCTGTATAAATTTTTATTATCATTAAAAAAAATAGTCCTCAAAATTTTTAGAACTATTATGAAACTCCAACCTTTTTAGGTACTCAATAGGGTCTTTAACTTTCACAATAGCTCCCTCTACGGTATTTAATGCATCAAACACTCTAGTTAATAAAAATCTTAAAGCAGCTCCTTGGGAGAGGACTTTAATATTAATCTTTTCTTCATCAGAAAGTTTTCTTATTGAGCTATAACCGTCAATAAATTTTTTAGCTTTTGTGACATTAAAGCTCAGATTGCTCTGATGGCCATCGAAACATAATGCATTAAAACAAATTGCAATTTCAAAGGCAAAAAAATCGTTACAAGAAAAATAAAAATCGATTATCCCACTGAAGATTTCTTTTTCAAAAAAAATATTATCAGCGAAAAGATCAGCATGAATTATTCCTGATGGAAGTTTTGATGGCCAGTTTTTTTCAACATCATTTAAATTTTTCTCAATCAGTCTTGGTAAATCTATATTTATTTGGGTACACTCATTTTTGACCATGTCAAACATTTTTCTCCAAGATTTTATCGATAAATCATTTACTCTTGTTAGTTTGAGAGTTTTAGTAATATTGTGCATCTTAGCAACTTCTTCACCAACTTGTTTACAATTCATTGGCGTTAAGACTGACTTAGCTTTTCCTGCAAGAAATGTTACAATCATTAACTTTTTTCCATGATATTCACTTATAGGAGTTTGATTATTATTTAAAATTGGTGTTGGACATTTAAAGTGTGCATTATTCAATTCCATCATGAGGTTTGCAAAAAAAGGCAGATCCTTACTTTTAACTCTTTTTTCATAAATCGTAAGTATATATTTTTTACCCCGAACATTAAGAATATAATTTGTATTTTCAATCCCTTCTTTTATACCTTTATAAGAATTCAATTTTCCAATATTATAATTTGACAAAATCTCTTCAATTTCCTCTTTTTTTAATTTTGTATATACAGCCATCTAATTAAGTTGTTTTGGCAATTTAAATATAACTTTCTCTTCAGCAATCGTAACTTCCTCTATCGATACATCTCTATCTTTTTTTATTTCATCTAATAAGTTTTGTACCAATTCTTCTGGCGCAGACGCTCCTGATGAAATACCGATTGTTTCTGAGTCCTTAAGTTCTAAGAAAGGTATTTTTTTTTCTGAGTGCATAAGCATTGCATTTTTACAGCCAGCTTTTTTTGCAACTTCGACGAGTCTTACAGAATTCGATGAGTTTCTACTTCCAATTACAAAAAACATATCACATTTAGAGGCTATTTCTTTTACTGCGGACTGCCTGTTTGTTGTTGCGTAACAAATATCCTCTTTAATAGGAGCTTTTATTTTAGGAAATTTTTCTTTTAATTTTTCCAAAATTTCAGCAGTATCATCTATGGATAAGGTGGTTTGAGTTATGTAGGCAATAGGGTTATCAAAATCTTTTTGATCCAATTTTTTCACATCATCTATTGTTTCAACAAGTTTTATAGACCCTTTAGGTAACTGGCCCATAGTACCAATTACTTCGGGATGATTTTTATGCCCAACTAAAATTATTTTATAACCTTTTTTAAACAATTGCTCTGACTCCCGATGAACCTTTGATACCAAAGGACAGGTAGCATCTACATAGGAAAGCTCTTTCTCGTTTGCCTCTGCTGGCACACTTTTAGGCACACCATGAGCTGAAAAAATGACTGGCCGAGTTTCATCATCAATATCTGATAATTCTTCAACAAAAACTGCTCCTTTCTTTTTTAAATTTTCCACAACTTGTTTGTTGTGTACTATTTCATGCCTCACATAGACTGGTGATCCATATTTATTTAAAGATCTTTCTACAATTTCTATTGCTCTTTTTACACCAGCACAAAAACCTCTAGGCGAAGCTAATAGTATTTTAAGTTTTTTTTTCATTTTTTTCTAAAATATATTCTAAC